>ENA-UOOR01000151-UOOR01000151.1-fermentation-metagenome-genome-assembly--contig:-NODE-151-length-100565-cov-7.352333_pt1 | contig 100565 bp, 82 predicted proteins | sample MGYA00245780_ERZ724029 | MGnify/ENA primary metagenome ERZ724029 (study PRJEB28704, sample SAMN03018315) | fermentation metagenome | biome: anthropogenic terrestrial biome; feature: soil...
AGGAGGAATCATTTATGAAAAAATGGGTATGCGCTATATGTGGTTATGTACACGAAGGGGATGCTCCTCCGGAGTCCTGTCCCCAATGCAAATCTCCCGCGGAGAAGTTTAATCTCGCCTCGGATAATACAGAACTTATTTGGGCTGATGAACACCGTGTAGGGGTTGCCAAAGATGTGGATACCGAGGTACTGTCAGGCTTGAGAGCCAATTTCGTAGGTGAATGCACCGAGGTAGGAATGTATCTGGCTATGAGCCGCCAGGCAGACCGTGAAGGCTATCCTGAAATAGCTGAAGCTTATCGCCGAATTGCCTTTGAGGAAGCCGACCATGCCGCTAAATTTGCTGAACTGCTGGGCGAAGTGGTGCAGGCCGATACCAAAGCCAATCTTAAAGCCAGGGTAGAGGCCGAATATGGCGCCTGTCAAGGTAAGAAGGACCTGGCTGTCCGGGCCAAACAATTGAATTATGACGCCATCCATGATACCGTCCACGAGATGTGCAAGGATGAAGCCCGGCATGGAGCTGCATTTGCGGGGTTGTTAAAAAGGTATTTTGCTTAAATGGCATTAAATCTGCTAAATAGGGGGCCGAGTCATTTTCAGGCTCGGCCCCCTGCCTCCCTTGATTATGAGACTTGCTCTGATCTAATATAGGCTTATTGCCCAGGCAGTTCGAGTGCTGCCTCAATTACCGGCTTTAGTCATCCAGCTCTATTTAAACAGTTCATAGTGCATGGAGTCAGCATAGGAATTGCCCCAGCTGAACCCGGCCGGCTTGAAGGCTTTCTCCCACAGGATGTAATTGGGATCATATGGTTCCCGGGCGGGGTCGACATACCTGAAATGATCGGCGGCATTAATATCTATAGCCGTTCCCCAGGAATGATTGCTCAGTCCCCGGGCCGGATTCCAGTTTACATGCCGGGCGACAAAGGTTCCGTCCATGGTCTTGATCAGGCTCAGCAAGGGCACTTTTTTGCCGTTTATGGTGGCAGTGCCGTTTTCTATGTATTTAAAAGCCTGAATAAAATTGTCTTTGGCATCCTTATGTACCTCTACATATCGGTTTAAGCCCGGCAGTTTTATGGTTACTATATTTTCCGCCACCCATTGGGGATCAATTTCAATTCTCCCGCCGCTGGTATCCCGGTAGCGAAACTGTCCGAAAGCTCCATTAACCTTGCTCACCTGCGGATATTTGTTATTATTGGAGGTCCCCCCCCGGGACGGTGTCGGGGACACGGTCGGGACTGCTGTCTTAGCAGCAGCGGTTTGAACAGCAGAAGCAGTCTTAGCGGCAGAAGCAGTCTTGCTCGTCGGGGATACGCTGTCGGCAACCTGGCTCACCATTGTGGATTCATCTTTTACCGTTAGGGTAACGGCCTTTTCATCCGACTTATTCCCATCACCGGCGGTTATCTTGAGAACGTATTTTCCCGGAGCAGCGGAACTGGTATCCCAGTCATAAGCCAGCGAGTCCTTCCCGGCTTTGGTCTTTGACGCATCATTGATGTACAATTCCATGGTTTCTATGCTTTTATCATCTGCAGCCGAAGCGGCTATCTTTACCACTTCGCCCCGGTCAACAGTCAGGTTATCTTCCGGACTGGCTATGGAAACTACCGGGGGAGCATTGTACTTAACCGGCAGGGTAAAGCTTTTAACATCTCCGTAAGCGATGCCTTTAGGGTTGGCTGCATAAGCCCGGTAGTAGTAGGTAACCCCTTCCTGCAACTCTTTGATGGTGGTGGAAAAAGGTTGCTTGGCACTGATGCTGCCGGACAGGGTCTGTTTTTCATCCAGGCCTTTGCTGGTACCCCACTTGAAACCGTAATCGCTTATATCTTTCCCTCCGGTATTATGTATCACGCCTTCCAAGGTAGCCTCGCCTTCTTTTATTTGTGCCTGGGCCGTATCTACGGTTGGTTTAGCGGTTAAATAAACTGACTTAACGGCAAAAACCGATATCAACAATATCAAAACACCAATTATGATATTCCAGCTAAATGTTTTGCGCATAATATTTACCTCACAAAAATATTCCTTACTGCGTTAGTTCATTTGGATACAATAACCACCCCTTCCTCGGTATTGCTTGTCTACACCTAGAATTTTATCGGCAACCATGAAATCCGGTCAAAGGTAATATAAGGCAAGCCCCTCCTAATTATGAATATAAAGGGATTACAGAGGGCAAGGGATGGTATTGCCTCTCTCATACTCATACCGTATTTACCTGGCATCAATATTTTACAGATAGTTGACATCCGGTGGGCAAAACCATAAACTATTTACCAAGGATTATTTATATAAATTATAATCATAATTTATATACAGGAGCATGTTATCATTCCGTTGCAGATTGCCGGTTATGAGCTCTGAATAAAGATTTATTAGGAGGAGGTAAAACATGGACATCAAAATTGAAGTTTATGGAGGAATGAACGTCGGGGGCGGAGGTTGCAGCTGCGCGTGTGCCGGTTGTTCGCCTGTCGATGTCAAAGCCGAATATGAAGCGGTGAAAAAGGCATTATTGGACAAGTTCGGAGAGAAAGATTTGAGTCTTGAATTTATTGATATGGATAAAGCCAATCCCTCTGATTTTCCCGAGATAGAAAAGGTGATTCAGGCCGGATATTCCTTTCCCGTAACCGTGGTCAACGGTTCCCCGCGTCTGGCCGGCGGCATATCTCTTGATTCAATTGCTAAAATTATTATGGAACTCCAAGATATTCAATAATTGTTTATGTTTTCTTCTGCCCGCAGTTCGGATTTAGATAATAAAATACCTTAAAATCAAGAAAAGGCCACTTCGCTATTTTGAATGTTTAAATAACGGGTGACCTTTTATCTTGGGTAATTGCCTATAGCGCTTACTCCGTTGCCTGGATCTTATTTCTTCCCCTGCTTTTCTATCTCTTCGGCCAGTTCAGTCAAATAAACCCAGCGTTCCAGCAAATAATCCCGGTGTTGTTCCGCCTCCTGGCGCCTGGCCGCCAGTTCCTCCAGCAGCTGGTAATCACTGCCGGCCTGGCTGATTTGGTCGTCAAGATTTTTTAATTCCTCGTCCACAGCTGTAACTCTATTTTCAATTTCCTCGAATTCTTTTTTTTCTTTAAAGGAGAATTTAATGGGCCGTGTCTTTTCCTGACCGTCAGTTTTCTTCCTGCCTTGATCCAGCTCACGGTTGGGGCCCGGTCTATTCTCCTGTATGGTTGCGGATCGGAGCTGATAATCGGAATAATTGCCCGGGTATTCCCTGAGTCTGCCCTGCCCTTCAAAAGCCAGTATCCTGCCGCATATCCGGTCTAAAAAATAACGGTCATGGGATACCGCCACAACGGCGCCGGGGAAATCGTCCAGGTAATCTTCCAGAATGGTTAGGGTCTCAATATCCAGGTCATTGCCTGGTTCATCAAGCAAGAGTACATTGGGGGCAGCCATCAGAATGCGCAAAAGGTGCAGCCTTCTCTTCTCCCCGCCGGACAGTTTCCCCAGAACCGTCCAGTGGGACGAAGGCGGAAACAAAAAGGTCTCCAGCATTTGGGCCGCACTGATCAGCTTTTTCCCGTTTGGCAGGTATTCGCCCGCCTCCCGGATATAATCTATAACCCTCATTTCATCCGGCAGGCCGGTGCTTTCCTGGGGGAAGTAGCCGATCTTTACGGTAGCTCCTATCTCGACCTGCCCCTGTGTCGGGGTTAGTTCACCGCTTATGATACGCAGCAGAGTTGATTTTCCAATCCCGTTAGGCCCCACTATCCCCAAACGCTCGTTCCGGTCCAGGACAGCGGAATAGCCGGTAATAACTTTTTTGGCTTCGAAATTATGGGAGATATCCTGCAAGATAATGGTTTTCCTGCCCAGACGGCTGGCAGTGGAGGCAATCCGCAAACTTTCACTTTTTGCGGGGACTTTTTCCTCTTGCAGCTTTTCAAAACGCTGTACCCGGGCTTTCTGCTTGGTACTGCGGGCCCGAGCCCCCCGGCGAATCCAGTCCAGTTCCTGACGCAATAAGGCCTTCTTTTTGACGGCAGCGGCAGCTTCCTGTTCTTCCCGGGCCAATCTGGTCTCCAGGTAAACGCTATAGTTGCCCGGATAACTGTAAAGACGCGTCCCATTGATTTCAACCATACGATTGGTTACCCGTTGCAGAAAATAACGGTCATGGGTAACCATCAGCAAGGCCCCGCTGAATCTCTGCAGGTATTTCTCCAGCCAGTCAATAGCCAGGTTATCCAGATGGTTGCTGGGTTCATCAAGAATAAGCAGGTCGGCTGGAATCATCAGGGCTGCCGCCAGAGCCACCCTTTTGCGCTGTCCCCCGGAAAGCCGGCTTATGGGCGCATCAAACTGACCGACGCCCAAGCGAGTCAGCATGGTCTGGGCTTCGCTTTCCAAGGTCCAGGCAGCAAGATTCTCCATCTGTTGACCTAACAATGCCAGTTCCTGCTGCAGCGCCTGGTCATTCCTCCGTTTGTCAGCCATATCTGCCGCTGCCTTCCGGTAGCGCCGCCAGATATCCATAGCCGGGGAGTCGCCGCTCAATACCGTGTCCAAAACCGTAGCTCCGGGGTCCAGTACCGGATTTTGAGCAAGATACTGCATACGCAAATCTCTGTTTCTGGCAATATTTCCTTCATCCGGCTCTTCCAGACCGGCTACCAGTTTCAAAAAGGTGGACTTGCCGGAGCCATTAAGCCCTACTATACCAATCTTTTCGCCTTCAGCGACCCCGAAGCCTATATCATGCAAAAGCCGTTTTTCCCCGAAACTTTTGCTCACACCATCCATAGTCAGGAGATTCATCTGTATCAGTTTCCTTTAACCATCAGTAATATTCTATATTATAGCCTTTTCCTCCAGGCCCGTCCCCTGTTTTTCGAGCCCTGAACAACTCTTTTTTTAAAAACAACTTAATCCGCAATGGGTTATGCTATAGCCGCATTCGTCACATACATTACCGAATAAAAATGAACTCACTTGCAGTTCTCCAGCCATGCGGCAGGCTTGTGCGCAGCTTATCGACGGTTCCGACAGTTTTTCTGCCAACATCGCTTTGATTCTTTCCCTTTTCTCCATATAGGTATTGAATAAAGCCTCCAGACCGGCTTTCAGTTCAGGTGAAAAACCTCCCCCCATCTTTTCTGCGAAAACCGGGATATCCGGATGATCCTTTCTGATTCCGGCTATAAATCCTCTGCTTTCTGTTTCCGGGGAATCGTTCAAAATCAGGATATCCGCTCCTTCCATTGATTCCGGGTCCAGCTCCGCCTCCGCTGCCGGCAGTTGAATCACCATAATCTGCAGCGCCCAGGGAAAATCCTTTACCCCGTCGCATCCTTCCAGCAAAACCCTGTCATACCTCTTTTCCTGATCGAAAAACAACATCTGCCGTACCGCTCTTAATAATTTAACTTTGGGGCCGCGCATCTCCAGACAGATTTCCGCAGCATCCCACTTCTTCTGAATATGCTGCGCCAGTTCTTCATAATCCTCGGGTTGGCACAGCTGGAGGCGGACCTTTTCAATCTCCTCGTAAGGAGCGAGCTTGATCAGCTTAAACTCATCAAACTGCCGTATAAATACGGACCCCCAATCCTTATCCTCAACCCGGCCTCTATAGTTCAACGCTGCTGCTAACATATCTATCCCCTCTTTGCTATTTTAACGCCCGGGCGATGATAGTTACGGCTTCAGCCCAGGTTGCATAGGCTTTAGGCCCGAAGGTATTGTCGGGATACCCGCTGATAATATCTTTGCCGCTGGCGGCGGCCACTGCCTCCCGAGCCCAATCCGCAATCTGACTGTTGTCGGCATAGGTTTTAGCTTCCCCGCCGCTTAGTCCTGCCGCCAGGCTGATTACCACTGCCATTTGCTCACGGGTGATGGGGTCATCGGGACCGAAAACAGTTTCATCATAACCGCTTACTATTCCATGAGCAACCGCACTGCTTATACTATCTTTAGCCCAGTGCCGGTCAGTATCCGTAAATACTCTGCCGTTTTCAGGCTGTAACCCAAAGGCTTTTACCGCCATGGCGGTAAACTCCGCCCTGGTAATAGTATGGTCCGGCTTAAAAGTTCCATCCGGATATCCGCTTACCGCACCTGCCGCTATCAGCTGTTTTATATACTTTTCGGCCCAGTGGTTGGCAATATCCTGGCATTCCACCGGCTGGGATATTTCCTGGGCCGGCGGTTTCTGGTCGCCTGCCGTTTTGCTTTTTTCACTGAAAAGAACGGCAAATTTACTGAAATGATTTACAGTGCCGCTTACTCTCCCGCTCTCCAGGTTGGTTTTTATCTGTTCCAGCGGTACCCACTGTTTGCCGTTCCAGCAATAGATGCCCAGATCATATGGGCCGCTGCCCGCTTCCTCCTGATCGAAATATAGGGTAACGGTAACCGGCTTTGCGAATATAACCTCTTTATCGGTGGTAAATTCATAAACCTCTCCCAGCAGTTTAAGTCCTGAGGGAATAGAAGGAATACCGTCTTCCCTCATTTTTTTGATGCTTACCTTGATATTTTCACTGACCGCATTCAAAGGAAAAGTGAGCATTACCCCCGCTGTTTTAATAATAGCCCCTCGGCTGCTTATGATTTGACTTCTGACAACCTCGTCAAGCACAAAAACTGGCTCAATAATTTCGGGGATGATAAGCGGCGGCCTGGGGACAACGGAGCCGCCGGCCAATGTCTTGCTTGCCACCTGGCTGCCGCACCCGGCCGTCACGGTCATGCTGCCGGAAGCAAACCGGGGGACTTTGAAGCTGTAGCTATAATCCCCGCCGGCGTCTGACCTGGTCAGGTCGAAAACCACTATGCTGCCGGAGCTGTCCGTAACCTTTATATATACCGGTTCATTAGATCCGGCACTGCCGGAGACAGTTACACTGTCTCCCACCGCGGCATCGCTTCTGCTCAAATCCAAACTGACCCCCGCCCCCAGAGCCAGCTCCGGGAACATTGAAAATATAAGCAAGACTGCAGCCATAACCGCAATTTTTTTCTTTGCCATCAATCTCACCTCTTGAAAATAATTTAATAAACCGCGCTACCCTAAATTAGCCTTATATAATCCGATCATCAACAAAGTAAGTCCGGGGCAAGCGAGCATTAAGCCGTAATCCCACCGGGTCAGATACAATTGCCGCAGATAAGTCCGCCGGGGATAAGCTCTGAAACCGCGCGCTTCCATAGCAACCGACAGTTGCTGGGCTTTGAGTATGGCGCCATAGACCACCGGAAAAAAAAGGTGACGAAACAAATATATTTTTTTACCCCAGGGTACTTGTTTCAGTTCCACCCCACGCAATTGCACCGCTGTCACTACATTAACCAGTTCATCCCTGAATACCGGGAGAAAACTGATAGTGACAGATACCATAAAGGCTATCTCATAAGGAACTTTCCACTGCACCAACCCGGTAATAAAATCCCGGGAATTACTGGTAGTTAAGATTACCGCCGCAGCGATAACCACCAGCAAACGTAACACCACGCTGGTTCCCAGCAGCAATCCCCTGGTTCCCAAGAGGCGTACCGGCCCTATTGCCAGCAATACCTCCCCTCCCGGAGTAAAAATGCACTGGGCCCAAAAAAGAACCAACAGGAGAAAAAAATATGGTTTCAGGCCGATTATCACCTGTTTAAGATCAATACCAAAAAGGAGCAATAAACCGATAGTAGCTGCCAGCAGTAAAAGCAGCGCTTCCGCCGTATTGTATATAACCGCCAGGGTAGTAACGCACAGCACCATGATCAGCTTGGTCCGGGGGTCAAGACGCATGGCCGTTTTCCCCTTTCCAACCGCTGTCCTGCTTTACCCGGCCGTTTTCCAGGGTAATAATCCGCCCGGCCGCCTGTTCTACAAGATCGCGGTCATGGCTGACTATGACCATCCCTCCGCCCATTGCGGCAACTTTGTACAGCTGGTTCAGCAATAGCTTTTTCCGGTAAGCGTCCAGACCCACGGTAGGTTCATCCAGGATGAGAAATCCAGGTGCACCGGCTAATACCGCCGCAATGGCCAGGCGCTGTTTTTCCCCGTAACTCAGGTGCAGGGGGAATTGATCACGATACGACAGCAAATCAAAATAGTCCAGGAAAAAATCCACCCGTTCCCTGATTGCTTCCGGCTCCTCACCTCGGCTGGTCAGGCCAAACCCGATTTCCTCCGCCACTGTTGAACAAAAAAGCTGGTGATTGGGATTCTGGAAGACATACCCGATGCGACGACCGATCTGGGCCAAAGTATATTCCTGCAGGGAGCGCCCTTCCAGGGTTATTGCCCCATCAATCGGGCTCAGGATTCCCACCATCAGTTTGGTCAGGGTGGTCTTTCCGCAGCCATTAGGTCCAATAATCGCAGTTATCCCCTTCCGGGAAAAACTCAGGCTGACTCCGCTCAAAACGGCTGATTTCTTCCCGGAATAGGAAAAACTGATCTGGTCCAGTTTCAGGAAAACAGCCTCCTCTTTTCCCAGGAAATCGCCGTCAGGCATATGATCCTTTCCTGTCATTACTTCCCCTCCATTAAACCGAAGAACCCGGGAATAGCCCGGTTTGAAACTTCAGCAGCCGCTGCCGGATCTGAAAAGCAAGAATTCCGCCCAGACCTCCGGATAAAGCCGCCGCACTCAAGGCTAAAACCAGAGGGATCAGAGGCAGGCGAAAATATACGAAATTCACCATAATAGTGCCTCCCATATTGGCCAGCATGCCCGCCAGAAACGAACAGGGGGTGCAGCAAACCCGGTGGCCTATGAGCCAAAGCCCCAGTTCGGCCATAATTCCGGGTACGGTATAGGTGATAAGGCTCATAGCACCGTGAGAACCGACGATACCCGTGCCGGTTACCACCAGCGCCTGCACCAGGGCAATCAGAAAGGCCGTACCCCGTTTGCCGGTAAGCCCAAAGCCCAGAACCAGCCACATCATGTAAAACCCGCCGGCTACGGCTCCGCTGGGAATAAAAAGGGGACCGGTAATAATATGAGCCAGGGGAACCACCACCGGTTTGATGGCAATCCCCAGAGCCGCCATCATAGCAATGATAATCAAATCGAACAGGCTAAACCTGTCCAGCATCTTCTGTGTCCAGCCCAAACTTTACCACCTCCCCCGCAAACTGAATAAATAAACAATTGAAGTTCTCCTCTGAAAAATTTATTGCAAAGGAACCGGATTACTGTCGGGGTCATTGCTTAATTGATCGACGAGGTAAGCTTTGACAACGTCGCCCAGCTGTACATTAAAGCCGGCCTGCGCTTCCGGGACAACGTCAAAATCCGCCCGAAGGGCGTTCAAAGCCAGCTGAGCGCCGTCCCGCCAATGGGAAAATACCACGGTTTCCTGCCCTACGTGGGGCAGAACCGGTTCGACTCTTACCGTAAAATATTTTATTCCTGACAGACCGGCATTTACCGTCATGGTTTTAATCCCCTCGGGAGTTTCTCCGGAGATATAAGCTTCATCCTCTACCGGAGCCAAGTTGTATTGACCCGTAGGTTCAACACTCTGACTGACAATGGCCTGCGTAACCGTGGCGTTCATAAAACCGGAAGCATCCACCGTTACCGTATATTCACCTACTGCCGTGAATACGCCCGGATCAATGGTGATTTTTCCTGCGTCCACCGCATATTGCTCCCCGGTCAGCACATTGTCGTTTACCTTGACGCTGCTGATGGCCGCCCGCCAGTCAGCATTATCCGTAAAGGTGATCTCAATCGCCTGTCCCACTTCATTGCCGGTTGTATCAGCCTTCAGTCTGGGGGAGCCTACCGGACCGACATCTACCCGATAAACCCAGCGGGCAAATTTATTGGTGCTGGAAAAATTCTCATCCCTGGCTTCCGCTTCGGTAATGCCCATGCAGAAGCGGAAAGATTCCGCGCCGTCCATCACCACGGGACTGGCTTCATTCTTGAGGATGGCATCCGTGGCCCCGCGGGCCTGATAAGACGATGAAGACAGCATGGGCTCCACCGTCACGGCTCCGGTAAGATCAATGGCGTCTCTGCCATATTCCGGATCATAGGTTGCAACCAGCTTCGGAAAATAATACCTATCTTGCCCGTATAAAAAATCATAAGTATAGTAGTTAGTTCCCTGATAAGGATAATTGTCAACATCCGTAACATAAAATACTAATTTCTGTCCGGATTCCCATTTGATATTGGGATTATACTTTTGGGCGTCTGCTATCAGATCGCTGATCTTGACCCCACTGGCCTTGGTGCCCACACCTGTGGGCAGGGCGTCAATGGTGGCGTAATATCCAATCTCCTCCAAGGGCTTCAATTCCGAATACACATATTCATGCACCAGAGTGGTGGTGCCATCGGGATTAAGAATATTAACAATCAAAGATTCGGCCGGCTCGCTCTCACCCGTCTTGGCCCAGGCCGAACCGGGGCTGCCCAGCCCCATGCCGCTGAAAAGCATGAGCAAGGCCACCAGGCAGGCCACAAGTTGCCTGCTTGAAGGCTTTAATCCCCCATTCATCAATCGCACTTTTTTAAACCCTCCTCACTTTTTCCTATTAACCCCTGACTAAAGTTATAACTGCCAGTTTCATAAACATAAGCATGTTAATCATTATTACCCCCTTTTAAAGGGGGCCGGGAATCAAACCCGGCCCCGGGTCTTTACATCAGTGCAGGATTTTAACAATGACCGCGGCCGCTTCCGCCCGGGTGGCATTGGCCTGGGGCCTGAAGCTCCCGTCGGGATAGCCGCTGATTATGCTGTTGCCGCTGGCGGCCGCTACCGCTGTCTTCGCCCAGGCGCCAATCTGGCCGGCGTCGGTAAAGGTTTTGCCTTCTCCTGCGCTCAGGTCAGCCGCTTTGACGATCATTACCGCCATCTGTTCACGGGTTATCAGGTTGTCGGGTCCGAATGAACCGTTTTCATAACCGCTCACTATTCCGTGCCCGGCGGCAGTCTCTATGCTCACCTGCGCCCAGTGGCCCACGGTATCGCTGAATGTCACTCCGCTCCTGGGCTCCAGTTTAAGAGCTTTTACCAGTACCGCGGCAAATTCCGCCCGGGTTATGCTGCTGTCCGGTCTGAAGCTCCCGTCCGGATAGCCGCTGATGGCTCCGGCTTTTATCAGTTCGCTTATGACTCCCTGCGCCCAGTGCCCGCTCAGGTCTTTCAGTTGCGCCGGCGCCGGCGGGGTCGTCTCTTGATCCGGCGTTTTTACCTCTTCTTCAGGAGCAGCTTTTTTACTGCTGAGAACGGCGAATTTGCTGAAGTGTTCGGTCTCGCCGCTGATTTTTCCGGCTTCCAGTTTTATCTGGCTTAAGGGTTCCCACCGGCTGTTGTTCCAGCAGTAGAGGCTCACTTCTTGTTTTTCCAGGTCTATTTTTCCCTGGTCTAACGGCAGGGTTATGGTCACCGGCTTCCGGAACCCAGTATCGGTGTTGCTGCTGATTTCATATACTTCTCCCATCAGGCTGTAGCCTTCAGGAACTGCGGGCAGGCCGGTGCTCAGTTTTTTTACGGTGACTTTGATTTCGTTGTTCACCGCCTCGGCCGGGAAGGTTATTTCGGCTCCCGCCGTTTTTATGGTTCCTCCCTGACGGTCAATGGTATAACTCGGAGTAGACGAACCTCCTCCTCCGCCACCACCGCCGGTGCCGCCTCCGCCGGTTTTGGGCGTGTAGGCTATGAACCGGGTGAAGTGGTTGGTCCAGATTATGAGGTCATTGCCGGAAGTAACCGCTCCTTCTCCCACTCCGGCACTGGTCAGCGCTGTTTTGACTGCATCCGCATCGCTGTCCCGGGTCAGTCCGCTCAGGGAAGCCAGTTTTTGGATGGCTTTGAAGTTGTTCTGGTTGTCGATAAATCCGGCCGATTTGTTCCCCTGGTCTTTCAGTACCAGTCTTACCGGTTTGGTAAAGGTAATGGTTCCCGCTTCGGAACCGATTTTTACGACCAGGTCCACCTGCTTCGCCTCAGGCACATTGACACTGGAGCCAGGTCTTATTTCCGGCAGCTTTATGGTGTCGGAACCGTTTACCTGAGTACCTTGAGGTATGGTTATGTCTATCCGGTTGGATTCTATTTTTACGGCCGGCAGAGCTGTATTTTGGGTAACCGTGATTCCGCTGTCGGTAACCCCGGATGGTACGGTTATGGTTACCGGCTGGCCGGTTATGGCTATGTCTTTACCCGACTCCGCTATCACGGTGTCGGCTGCTACCTCAATAGCAATCTGCAGGCTGTCCCCTTCCACATTGCTTAAGGCCTGGGCATCGGCATCGGTAAGCAGCGCCTTAGCGCACTGGATCAAGGCGGTTCCTGCCTGAAGCGGGGTTAAGGTAAAACTACCGATCTCAGCGGCGCTCTCGCCGGCAACCCCTTCATCGGTCTCATCCAGGGCGGCAAAGGTCAGTATAGTCTGACCGTTGGCAGTTCTGACACCGTTTTTCCATTTGCCCCCGGTAGTAACCCGGTCCAGGGTCAAAGCGGCATTATCTAAAACAACACGGTATTCGCCGGCATAAAATTTATAGCTGTCCGCACCGGAAGCCAGGGCGACATTCACGGTGAAGGGTTCGCCCACCTTGCCTTTGGATACGCCAGGGGTCAGCGTATAAGCGAAGTTATCCCCCTCCGGTTTTTCCGACGCGGCTTTGACAATTATGGGCACCGTTTGACCGGAAGGATCGTAATTGCTGTTGGTCAAGGTCAATATATAGGTACCCGGGACGGTGACGGCACAATTGGCGGAGTCGAAATAGGTTTTATCAATAGTCAGTCGTCCGGGTACATTCTGCTTCACATAGGCGCTGCCGATGGGGACGGAGGAAGAAGCTCCTTCGGCCTTGACGCTCACCGCTATGCCCGCCTGATAGTCTGTATCGGCAAAGGATAAAACTATATCCGAGTCCAGATAATAATCCCTGGTCTCCACAGCAGGGACAGCCTTCTTCATCGTGAGGGAAATGTTTTTGTTGGCGTAACCGTCCGCACAAATCTGAAAACTATGCGTTCCGTAGGTCGAGAACAGGTATTTGGGAAAAGTTATGGTTTTCGCGCTGTCATCCAGTGTATATTGACTTTCTCCCAGCACCGTATAGGCGGAAGCCTTGGGATATTTAACCCCGACACTGGTAATGCTGCTTTTCCAATTGCTCCAGGCGTCGGAACTTACCCCGGGGGCAGCCGTAAAAGTGACATCGCTGCCCACGGTGGCGGTATAGATATCCGTGAAGGCAGGCGCCCGCTGGGGATAGGTGACAGAAACGATACCGGCATCGTCATAACCGGGTTTGACCGCCGTCATGGTAAAGGTGACGGGATTGCTGGCCAGATCCCGGCTGCCGATATCCCAGGTTACCGTCTCCCCAGGTGTATACAGGGTTTGCGGCGCCCCGTCTATGAAGGAGTAGTAGATCTGGGCTTCGTCGGTAGCACAGTTCATGGTTATCGATAAAATATTGCCGTTTTGAGTCACGGCAGCGGTGGGCGCCTCCACCGTGCCGAGAGATGCTATATCCGGTGCCTCAGCCATCACCAGCTTCATGTTGTAGATCCAGGCAAAATAATGATAAGCCGTGCGGTTGCCCGACATCAGGATCGCCTCGGACTGAGGGATGCACAGCTGCAAGGCTCGGTCCGCCGTCAAGTCGTCTTTCAGGCAGCCGGTGACATTGCCGCTGTTGGCTGCGATTTTCGCGCTGAGATTCGATATTCTGTCCATTTCTAATTTAGTGGCCAGGATGGGAACGGTGGGCTGGCCGTTGGCCAATACCGTACGTTTGGCATCATAATAGGTGTCCCCATCCTTATAGGTGGAGTTATAGATGTCCAAAGGAATGGGGTCGGCATCCGTCGGGCCATAGGTACCGTCGGATATTTCCCAATCGCTGCTCCACGAGGTGAAGAGAGCGGGGAAATAATACTTATCTTCGCCGTATAACTGGTCATATGCCCAATTTCTGTTGTAAGCGCCGCTGCTGTCCGTAGCCATGAAGTAGAGCCTGTCGCTGCCCGCATAGGAAATAGACGCCGCCTCTGCAACCGGCGAATGCTCTTTAACATAGGCAATCAATTCCGGGAGGGTAAAACCCCGGGCCTCGGTGTAGGAAGTTGTGGGCAGATTGTCGGTGCAGGAAAAATAGTAGTTTTTCCCGGTATCCGTGCCGGTCATGAGTTCCGACAATTGACCATGGGATTTGGCATCCAGCTCACTGAAGCTCATTACGTCCAGCAAGACATTTTTCCCCTCCCGGTTGGCGACATAGAAAAAGATATTTTCCGCTGGGGCGGATTCCGAGGTTTTGGCCTCGGCCGCCGGGATCATCCCCGAAGCAGCAAGGCCCAAGGCCATCGCAAAAATCAGGAACGCGCCCAGCATGGATCTAAATATTTTTGCGTTTTTCACCCGCATAAAAACATCCTCCTTTCCCTCTATGACCTCAGGCCGCCTTGTTCAGATAAATTTTCAGAACCAGTTGGGCGTCGCGCATATCTACCGTCCCGTCCCCGTTGACATCCATGGCGCCGTCATAGTCGCTGCTATTAAGCACCGCCCGGCAGACGGCATCCACATCGTCCATATCCACATCTCCGTCGCTGTCCACATCTCCGGTTAATGTTGTAGTTTTCGCCGTAGTCGACCAGGAATCCACCAGATTGCCGGCACTGTCGTAGCTGGATAGGGAGAGGGTATCTCCGTTAACCCGGAGGACCTGATAAGTGCTTTTGCTGAAAATTGTTTTTTCCTGATAGCTGGTATCCGCGGTACTGTAAAATTTTTGACCGGAATTGCCCATGACATAGGTAATGCCGTTGTCATAGTCGATTCCGCCAGCCCTCATGGGGTAGGATCGGGTATAGACATGCTGATGGCCGCAGAGCACCAGGTCAACCCGGCCTGCCTCCAGAAGCGGCGCCCAATCGGCTAATACGGCGGAACATACCGTATCGGCGGCCAAGGAATAGGCCGGATGATGGATCATCACGATCCTGAACTTAGCATCTTGGGCTCCGGCCAGATCACTGCTGATCCAGTCAGAGACGGCTTTCTTCTGTTCCGCATCAAGATTCTGCTCGCTGGACAAGGCCCAGGAATTCAGGGCCGTCACATGAACCGTCCCGTAATCAAAGGAATAGAACTCCTCTTCGAATCCGGCCGGGCCATTATCCGGCAGGGCCAGAATGTCCTTATAGAACTGGGCTTTACCGCCCGGGAAATTGCTTTCATGGTTGCCGATAGTGGTCATAAGCGGAATCTTGCCGAAGACCGGGCTGGCATAGGAGAGAAAATGGGTCCAGTCGTTCATATCAATGCCGCTGTTAACCATATCGCCGCCCATGAGGCCAAAAGCAACATCGGGATGGGCGGCATAGGCCCCGGAAAGCAGCGAACCCCAGACCGGGTATTCCGCCGCGGCGGTGGTATTGTACTGCACATCTCCCAGATACATGAAGGAAAAGCTTGAGGCCGTGGAAGGAGCCGTTGTAAAGGTGCAGACGTCGCTCCACTCATCGTCGCTGCCTACCCGGTAGTAATACTTGGTTCCGGAAGTAAGACCGCTTATCGTCGCTTCATAATAGGTTTTGGCATTTTCTCCATAGCCGACGGTCTTAAACGCAGCCGCAGTTTGGCCGGCACTGCTGAAGGAACTTTCATCCGTATAGCCGGCCTCCACCGCATATTGCACGACTTCGCTCCGGCCGCTGTTATCGTTCCAGACAACGGTCTGACTGGTCGAAGGATCATCGGTCCATGACAGGACGATTTGATTGGGACCGTCGGTGGCGATCTGTTCTTTGTTCAGAACAATATTGATATTTTCCGCACCGGTTGCGGTGAAACTGCCGGATTGGGTGATATGGCCCGCCGCTGTCACCTGGTAGTTATAGGTTTCACCCGTAATTAAGGTATAGGCGCCGTCGGGATTGGCGGACATCGTCCCACCGCCGCTGTCTTTAACGGTCACGGCCGCGTCGGCCGGGGTCAGTGTAAACGAAACGGCTGCCTCTTCTCCGGCTCGGGTCAGAGCAACTTCAATATTTTCCCCACCGGCTGCGGTAAAGCTGCCGGATTTGGTGACATAACCCGGTGCGGTCACCTGGTAGGTATAGGTTTCACCCGCAATTAAGGTATAGGTGCCGTCGGGATTGGCGGCCCTCGTCGCGCCGCCGCTGTTTTTAACCGTCACCGCCGCATCGGCCGGGGTCAATGTAAAGGAAATTTGGGCCTCTTCTGGGCTTTGATCACTGGATGCCGTCTGTATTCCGGCATCGCTGCAGCCTTCCTTGACCGCTCTGAACTTGAGCGTGACGGGGGTCGTGCCGTTCTTTTTCATCTTGATCGCTTGCCCCGGGGTATATAACGCCGTAGGCATGTAGCTGCTCAAGGAATTGTCGTTGTAATAGATGGAAGCGCCTTCGGTTGAGCAGGACAGGGTGAAATACCAGTAGCCGGCGTCATAGTCGTCATTTGCAGACGCGTCGCCGTCAATCACAGCATAAGTCGGTCGGGCCACCTCACCCAGGCTGAAATCCGGTCTGGCAGCGGGATCAAACAGGATATAGCAAATGCCGTAGCGGCTGTTATTGGCAGTCGATATTCTATTCTTAAATTCGCTTTCGGTCATGGGCAGCATCAGGCGCACGGTCCGGGCCGTGTCCAAAAGCCCCTGGCCGTCAAAATAGTTTTCCATGTTGTATTCGCCGGTGCCGTATAAAGGGGATACGATATACCGCTGCGAATAGGCCGTGATGGAAAGCAAGGCCTGCTCTGCCTGCCGACTGGACCAAATGGCGTCTTTTTTGCCGTAGACATACTCCTGGGCAGTATAGTCCCAATTGGCATACAAAGCAGGGAAATTATAGCGTTCGACACCGTAGAGGTCGTCGCAGGTATAAGTATCAATGGCATCAAATCCGTTGCCGTCTATTTCCCAAAAGGCGACGGAGTCCTGGCCGCTGAAGCTCAGCCCCAGCTCATCAATGTTGGCCAGGGTGGATCGGGACATGGCATAATCCAATAGCTCATGCACCATAAAGCCCTGGGCCTCCTGGTGCACAGGGGTAACATATTTGTCCAGAATGGAATAATTATGGACCCTGCCGTAGGTTTCAAGATTATCGTTCAGATAGTCCAGCATATCGCTGACATTCAATTGGGATATCAGTACCTCGTCTCCCGCACTGTTTTTGGCGTAGACGAGGACGTTTTTTACATAATCATCCGGGCTCAGGCTCCCTTTGGCGTAGGCCGGGGGGCTGCCGGGACAGAACATGCCTGCAACCAGGAACAATGTCAAAAGAATGGCGAGTATTTTTCTATTTTTGATGTAAGTCCGCACGGGTTCCATCTTATCCCTCCTTAATCAATCTTAACTCCGGTTTTAAAAAAAGGGGGCCGGGAATCAAACCCGGCCCCGGGTCTTTACATCAGTGCAGGATTTTAACAATGACCGCGGCCGCTTCCGCCCGGGTGGCATTGGCCTGGGGCCTGAAGCTCCCGTCGGGATAGCCGCTGATTATGCTGTTGCCGCTGGCGGCCGCTACCGCTGTCTTCGCCCAGGCGCCAATCTGGCCGGCGTCGGTAAAGGTTTTGCCTTCTCCTGCGCTCAGGTCAGCCGCTTTGACGATCATTACCGCCATCTGTTCACGGGTTATCAGGTTGTCGGGTCCGAATGAACCGTTTTCATAACCGCTCACTATTCCGTGCCCGGCGGCAGTCTCTATGCTCACCTGCGCCCAGTGGCCCACGGTATCGCTGAATGTCACTCCGCTCCTGGGCTCCAGTTTAAGAGCTTTTACCAGTACCGCGGCAAATTCCGCCCGGGTTATGCTGCTGTCCGGTCTGAAGCTCCCGTCCGGATAGCCGCTGATGGCTCCGGCTTTTATCAGTTCGCTTATGACTCCCTGCGCCCAGTGCCCGCTCAGGTCTTTCAGTTGCGCCGGCGCCGGCGGGGTCGTCTCTTGATCCGGCGTTTTTACCTCTTCTTCAGGAGCAGCTTTTTTACTGCTGAGAACGGCGAATTTGCTGAAGTGTTCGGTCTCGCCGCTGATTTTTCCGGCTTCCAGTTTTATCTGGCTTAAGGGTTCCCACCGGCTGTTGTTCCAGCAGTAGAGGCTCACTTCTTGTTTTTCCAGGTCTATTTTTCCCTGGTCTAACGGCAGGGTTATGGTCACCGGCTTCCGGAACCCAGTATCGGTGTTGCTGCTGATTTCATATACTTCTCCCATCAGGCTGTAGCCTTCAGGAACTGCGGGCAGGCCGGTGCTCAGTTTTTTTACGGTGACTTTGATTTCGTTGTTCACCGCCTCGGCCGGGAAGGTTATTTCGGCTCCCGCCGTTTTTATGGTTCCTCCCTGACGGTCAATGGTATAACTCGGAGTAGACGAACCTCCTCCTCCGCCACCACCGCCGGTGCCGCCTCCGCCGGTTTTGGGCGTGTAGGCTATGAACCGGGTGAAGTGGTTGGTCCAGATTATGAGGTCATTGCCGGAAGTAACCGCTCCTTCTCCCACTCCGGCACTGGTCAGCGCTGTTTTGACTGCATCCGCATCGCTGTCCCGGGTCAGTCCGCTCAGGGAAGCCAGTTTTTGGATGGCTTTGAAGTTGTTCTGGTTGTCGATAAATCCGGCCGATTTGTTCCCCTGGTCTTTCAGTACCAGTCTTACCGGTTTGGTAAAGGTAATGGTTCCCGCTTCGGAACCGATTTTTACGACCAGGTCCACCTGCTTCGCCTCAGGCACATTGACACTGGAGCCAGGTCTTATTTCCGGCAGCTTTATGGTGTCGGAACCGTTTACCTGAGTACCTTGAGGTATGGTTATGTCTATCCGGTTGGATTCTATTTTTACGGCCGGCAGAGCTGTATTTTGGGTAACCGTGATTCCGCTGTCGGTAACCCCGGATGGTACGGTTATGGTTACCGGCTGGCCGGTTATGGGTATGTTCCCATCCTGCTCTGCTATCAGGGCTCCGGTTTTGTCTTCATAGGTTACGGCTACGGTGGTATCGTCGGTAAGGGTGAAGACGTATTGTAACGGAGTTCCTGTCAGTTGAGCTTTTTGGTCGGTTCCGTTTACGGTGAAGGTTTTCACTTGTTTGCCTGTTGCCGGAGTTGCAGTAATGGTAACTGATGTCCCTGCAGCAATTTCACCGGCGGCCGGCTCCGAACTCAAGCCTTCTCCGCTTAGGGTCAGGGTGTAATAAGTGACAGCGGGAATGTTTTCGAACAAAGCCGTCACGGTCACATCTGCTGCCGGGAGAATGAAGCTGTATACTCCTCCGGTGGCGGTGATGGACGTATAAGTGCTGCCGCCGTCGCTGGTATATTTAAGACTGCCTGCCACCAGCTGTTTATCGTTGGCAGGGGTTACGGTTACGGTAATGGCTGTGCCCGCGTTCCCCGAAGTGGGATTTACCGCAATGCTGCCCCCGCTGATATTATTGTCCACTGTGACGGTATAGGTCTCAGGGGAGGCTGTGCTCTGCCAGGTAAGGATGGGATAGAGACTGCCCGCCTTGAAATATTGACCTAACACAGGCGCTAAAGCTTTAAGCTCATCACTTGTTTTGCTTACGGCATTGTCTTCCGCATTACCCAGGCCTTTGGTTGCGGTGGTATTAAGATAGTAGTTGTTGCTGACATTGGTGCTGTCTGCGGCATAACCGATGACACCGGCGGTATTGGGACTGGTTCCGTTCCCGGTGATGGTGCCGGCATTATAGATGTTCTGCACAGTGCAGGCAGCCTTGTTGCTGGTGCCGATCAAGCCGCCGGTACGGGCGGTAGCGGAGGTGCTGGTGCTGGTCGCGCTGCCGGTGTTATAGGAATTGGTCACTGCTGCGGAGGCGTTGTTCAGGTAGCCGACCACGCCACCCACGTTCATAATGCCGCCGTTGACCGCACCACTATTGGAGCACTGGTCGATCGTAGCGCCTGCTGAGACATAACCCACGATACCTCCTACACCATAGGTGCTAAGAGCGGAGGTGCTAATGGCGGTGATTGTGCCGCTGTTGGCACAGCGGCTGATTTCACCGGTTCCGGAGTTGCTGCCTACGATGCCGCCAACATGATAGGTGCCGGTAACATTTGCGCCATTAACGCAGTTTTCAATGACTGCCGCACCTTGAGCATTGGCAACAATACCTGCGGTATACTGACCGCCGGAAACGCTTCCGGCCACGGCCAGGTTTTTGACCGTACCGCCATCTACATAGCCGAACAGGCCGGAGTAGTTGGCGGTTCCGCTGATTGCCAATGTGACGGTTTTGCCGTTGCCGTCAAAGACGCCGGTATAGGCCATAGGACTGCTGTTGCCGATGGGCTGCCAGGTTACTGCCGAAAGGTCAATGTCCTGCATCAGTTTGCCTTTGATTTTCTTGTTCAGCCCGCTGTTAACCTGGTTGGCAAACCAAATCATATGATCAGCGGTAACAAGTTGGTAAACATTATTGCTGTCCATAGCGGGAGGCCCGGCTACTGTAATCGTGAAATCATAGCTGTAGGGCATGCCGCCGCGGGTACCGCTTACCGTGATGGTGGTGTCGGTTGTTTCCAGAGCCGTTGTTTTGCTGATAGTATAATCGGTTACCTTTTCCCGGGTACCGTCGCTGTAATTGGCCCAGATGACCAATCCGGCCGTATCAAAGGTCTGTCCCTCAATATAGCTGAGCTTGGTAGGATCGGATTCTTTGCTGATACCGCTTAAGGCCGAGGCATCTTCTGCCATGACGCGCAGGATGGGATAACCGCTATTGCTGTTATTGGTGTCCGCGACAAAGAACCTTCCTTCACCGTTGAGCCCCGCAAGAAATTCAGTGGATTTCAGCTCGTCGCTGGTTTTGCCGGCGGCATTGTCCGCCGCATTCCCCAGGCCTTTGGCAGCGGACGTATTAAGATAGTAGTTATTGCTTACATTGGTGTTGCCTGCGGCATAACCGATGACGCCGGCAGTATTGGGACTGGTCCCGTTCCCGGTGACTGTGCCGGCGTTATAGGTGTTTTGCACGGTGCAGGCAGCGGTATGCATGCGACCGACCACGCCGCCGGTATTGGCACTAGCGTTGGTGCTGGTGCTGGTCACACTGCCGGTGTTATATGAGTCGGTAAAAATAGTGCCACTGCCGCTCAGGTAGCCGGCCACGCCGCCCACATTCATCACGCTGCCGCTGACCGCGCCGCGGTTGGCACACTGGTTAATCTTGACATCAAACTTCGTATACCCTACAATACCGCCCGCACTATAGTTTGCATCGGTTCCCGTGCTGGTAGCAGTGACGGCGCCAGTATTGAGGCAATTATTGACAATGGTATTGCCGCTATTGTTGCCTACGATACCGCCTATGTTATAGCTGCCGCTGACCGCCCCGGTATTGGTGCAGCCCGTAACCACGACGCTGCCGCTCAGGTAGCCGACCACGCCGCCCACCTGGTAAGCTGCGTTGCTGATATCGCCATTGTTGATGCAACTACTTATGGTAACGGTATCGTTGGCACCGGCAACTATGCCGCCAACCAGATCGCCAGCGCCGGTGCCGGTGACCGCGGCGTTGTTGACGCAATTCTGGATCAGCGAAGCTCCTGAGGCATTGACGACAATACCAGCCGTGGCCTGGCTGCCGGAAACGCTGCCGGCTACGGTCAGGTCCTTGATCGTAGTTCCCTGGATAGAGCCGAACAAGCCACTATACACGCCATTATCCTCAATGGCTAAAGTGACAGTCTTGCCATTGCCGTCAAAGATGCCGGCATAAAATTGGGCGAAGCTGTTTCCAATCGGCGTCCAGGGCACTCCGGACAGGTCGACGTTGGCGGTCAATTTAGCTTTGAGGGCATGTCTGATGCCAGTGTTTACCTGGTTGGCAAACCACCGCATATGATCGGCCGAAGAAAGTTCATAAACATCTTCGTTTAATACGGGAACCGCCGAGGCTAAAACCGTAACCGGCTGATCCACCGTCTTGGTTGTACCAGAGGAGGTGTAGCCGATGGTGACCTTGTCGTCTCCCGGCGCGAATACACTGGGAGTAATGGTATATTGGCCGGCTGTCAGCGTAACAGCGGGGCCGTTGCTATAGTTAGCTTTCACCACCATACCGGTGGGATCGAAGCTCTCACCCGCGGCATACAAACAGTTTGTAGGCAGAGTAGTAATGGCAATGCTTTGCAAGGGATTGCCTGTGACCGTAATGGTAAAGTCGTAGCTGTAAGCCATGCCGTCATAGCTGCCGCTGACGTTGATAGATGTATCTGTATTTTCCAGCGGAGTAGTTTTGCTGATAGTATAATCGGTGATCTTTTCCCGGGTACCGTCGCTGTAGTTGGCCCAGATGACCAACCCGGCCGGATCAAAAGTCTCTCCCTCCGCATAGCTGAGCTTTGCTGGATCGGATTCTTTGCTGATGTCGGTTAAGGTCGAGGTATCTCCTGACATGACGCGCGGGATGGGATAGCCGTTGTTGATATTTTGGGCATCTGCTACCCAGGCCCGGCCGCCGCCGTTAAGGACGGCCAGGAAGTCCGCCTCCTTCATGGATTCCGGTGTCATCATTTGGGTTATGGTGCTGCCAGTGGTGCTGCCATACACCGCCTGGTTGCTGGCGGAGGAGTTGTCCAGCCAATAGCAGTTGGTCCACACCGCGCCGCCGTTGTTAGTGCCCAGGGATTGGGCCTGGTTAGCGTTGCTGGCGCCCACATAACCCACGTTATAGCTGTTATATACTTTAGCTTCACAGCTGCCGGAGATGCCGCCCGCGTTGGAGTAGGAGGTATATATTTCTCCCAGGTTGGCGCAATTTCTGATGGTCAAATTGTTCCAGCCGGCGCCGGCGATGCCGCCCACGCCTTTGGAGTCGGTGTTGTTGACGGAGGCATAGTTGATGCAGTTCTCAATCAGAGAAGCAATGCTCTTGCCGTTTTTGCCGACTATGCCGCCCACGGACCGGTTGGCGTAAATGTAACCGGTGACGGCGACATTTTTGACTGCAGGGCTGGCCAAAGTATTGTAGCCGTTGGCCACGTCACTGTCATGGATGCCCAAGCGTCCGATCAGCCCGACCGACTGGCTGAATTCATAGCCGAGGGAACCGGCATGCCGGCTGCAATAGATATTCTTGACGGTATGCCCCTGTCCGTCAAAGATGCCGTTCCAGGAGGAACCAATAAGCGTTGTGCCATCCTGGTAGGCCATACAGTATTGGCCGCCGATAGGCATATAGTTGGGACCGCTCCAGGTGTTAGTCCCGTTATCGTAAACACCGCCCATGTCCAGATCGGCAGTGAGTTTTACGGTTTTGCCGTCGAAGTCGTCGGCGCCGTAAATCCAGGTAGTGTTGGTAGAGCCGGTAATGGTACCGCCGCCGACATTGGCGACTATATAATCGGCGTTGCCGATGACGGTAGCGCCTTCATTATAGGTTCCGTTGACAATGGCCGCCAGGCCGGCCAGCTTAGCCGGCGTGTCAATGTAAAATACGCTATCATTGGTATTGTACCAGGACACGTCAATCGTGCCGTCCCAGACACCGGTTCCGCTGCCGCTATTCTCAAACAAGGCAGTCACGGTTACATTTGCCGCCGGTAGAGCAAAGCTGTATACCTCATCGCTGGCGGTGATTTCCTCCGGGTAGGTTGCTCCCCCGTCGGTGCTGTATTTAAGGCTGCCCGCCACCAGCCGTTTGCCAGTGTCGGGGGTTACGGTTACAGTAATTGTCGTACCCGCGTTTCCCGAGGCAGGATTGACCGCAACAGTGCCCCCGCTGATGCTGCTATCCACCGTGACGGTGTAAGCGCCTGCCGTCACAGCTTCGAATTCCACGTTTACGGTTTTGGCTGCGGCAAGATTTTCTACGGTCAGGGTGTTGGTTTTATTATCGGGTACCGCCTGGCTATCAACGGTCCATTGTTTTACCTGATAGCCTTCAGCCGGTACTGCTGTAAATACCACAGTTTTGCCTGGTTCCACCGCATTACCGGAACTGATGGCTAAATTGTCAACTGTTGCCGTTAACGAGCCATTCTCTCCTGAGTTAAAAGTTACGGTGTAGCCGGCCGGGCTTTGGGTTATGTTTTGGGTAACCGTAGAGTTCATAAAGCCTGAAGCCTCCACTGTTACCGTATATGCGCCGCCTGCAGTGAATACACCCGGGTTGATGGTAATTTTCCCCGCCTCCACCGCGTATTGCTCCCCGGTCAGCGCGCTGTCGTTTACCTTGACGCTGCTGATGGCTGCCCGCCAGTCAGCATTATCCGTAAAGGTAATCTCAATCGGCTCTCCCACCTCGTTGCCGGTCGTATCAGCCTTCAGTTTGGCACCGTTTACCGGGCCGACATCTACCCGGTATATCCAGCGGCCAAATTTATTGGTACTGGAGAAATTCTCATTTCGGGCTTCGGCTTCAGTGATGCCCATGCAGAAGCGGAAAGATTCCGTGCCATCCATTATAGCTATGGAATCATTCTTGAGGTCTGCATCAGTGGCCCCTCTGTCCTGATAGGACAATGAAGCCAGCATGGGCTCTACCGGCACGGCTCCGGTAAGATCAATAGCTTCCCTACCGTCTTCCGGATTATAGGTTTCAACCAGATTCGGGAAATAATACCGGTCTTGCCCGTATAAAAAATCATGAGTATAGTAGTTGTTTCCCTGATAAGGGGTACCCGGAGCATCGGTAACATAAAATACTAATTTCTGGCCGGATTCCCATTTCAAATTAGAATTATACTTTTGGGCGTCTGTTATAAGATCGTTGATTTTTACCCCTTTGGCCTTGGTACCCACACCTGTGGGCAGGGCATCAATGGTGGCGTAATATCCAATCTCCTCCAAGGGCTCCAATTCCGAGTACACATATTCATGCACCAGAGTGGTGCTGCCATCGGGATTAAGAATATTGACAATCAAAGATTCGGCCGGCTCGCTCTCACCCGTCTTGGCCCAGGCCGAACCGGGGCTGCCCAGTCCCATGCCGGTGAAGAGCATGATCAAAGCCACCAGGCAGGCTACAAGTTTCCTGCTGCGAGGTTTTAATCCCCCATTCATCAACAACATAATTTTTAAAACCCTCCTTGTTTATCACTTAAATAAGGTTAAGGTCAGTGTCTCTACAGAAATTTATTTCGGCTCTGCAGACACTGCCTGGTAATAAGGCAATGTAATGATTATCTCCTCCCCTCAAGCCCTTTCTGAAAGAAATAAGTTTCAACAGTGCCTCATTCATCGGTAAGCATAAACAACTTTCCGGTATCGGGGTCTTTGTATACCGTTCCCATCTTTTGGTAAAGCTGACCCTCTCCCTCGGTTTCTACCAAGTCGCTGCGGATATCGGCATCATCTGTCACTTCCTTTCCCTGGGTGACGTTGATGCTTTCCCCGAACTGAGCCAGGTCAACATTCCAGCGAATGACCAGGGCCAGCATCAGCCCGCAGGCAAATACCAGCATGGCATCCACAATATTAACAGCACCTTCGAGGGGGCTGACCTCCTCATCCAGTGTTCTTAACCTTCTATTGCTCCGTAACCCCCGGTTCACCCCACCACCTCCAATAAGCTCTCCATTAAAGCCTCCAGGGAACTCAGATAGTCCTCATACCATCTTTTACGCAGACGGGAAACGGCATAGGCGACCGCAGCCGCCGCCAAACCGGTTACCGTGGCGTCGAAGGCGGTCAGCAGGCAATCGGCCAGGGTTTTGGTATCACCCTGACCGAGGGCGATCAGACCAGGCCCCAGTGGAATCAAGGTAGCCATCAAACCCAGCATGGGCCCCAGGCGAGCTACTATATCAGTGCGGTTGGTTATCTTGAAATAATGGAGTTCTTCATTGGTCAGTAAACGGCGGGCCAGCGCCTGCAGAGAGGCGGCAGGCAGATCGCTGTGCTGCAGCAGCTCCTGCAAAGCCAGCTTTTGGCGCCGAAACAAGTTGCTGTTATCAATTACGGTCTGAATTCCCTCAATATCTTTATCATGGAAAGATTCCATCAATTCAGACAGGTTGGTTTTCGCCTTACGCCGTTCAGTAAATATTTCTATCAATAAGCCTCCCAATTCAAACACCATAAAAGCGGCCAACAGCAACAGAGCAATAATGGTTGGCGCCAATAAACTGTAGGAAACCGTATGCATGGTTTCCCGCAGCGGTTCTAATACGGCAAATATCACTTGGCTACCTCCTTCATATAATCAGTGTATTTTCTGCCTGCCCCCAGGAGAAAAAGGGTGAATGCTGCCGCCGCTGCCGGCATATTTACATCGCCGTGCTCGTTATGCGGCTGCAGGGGTACAATGTCGGCTGACATCTCGTATATTCTGCCGGGTAACCGGGAGACAACGGCGGCGCCTTTTTTAGCCAGCCGCTGCTGCCCGGCTGCCACCTTTTCATTGTCCGCCCCGCTCTCCCCGGCTCCATTTTTCTGACTGCCGACCGCCGAGCCCGGGTCATTTATAACGCAACTGGCGGTATAACCGCCTACTACCGTGGTTACGGTAATGGCAGCCGTACCCGAAGCAATAACCGATACCCGTCCCTTATCATCTACGGTGGCTACCGCCGGGTTGCTGGAACTCCAGGTAACCCTTTTGTCGGCCGCATCAGAGGGTCCTACGGTGGCTTCCAGCTGCAGGCTGCTGCCTACCGGAGCCTGGGCCGTATATTGGTCAAGGGTTACCTGGTCAGGGGGCTTGCCCATCAGCATTACGGATATTTCACGTATCCATTTGGCTGAGCGCATAGCGGTAGAGGTACTGGTGTCACTCTGCCCGAATATCAGCCTGAAACCGTTGGTTTCAACCATCTGGCTGAAATCGGGAGCGGTGGCGAAGCGTTTCCAATAATCCCGAACGGCTATGATGGGCTCTACCGCTATCGCTCCTTCTTCAGCTCCGGGCAAAACCTTTTCCTCATCGTAATCCCAATGGGTAGGCAAGTTGGGATAGTAATAACGTTTGGTATCCAGCAAGAAAGATTTGGATAAGCTCTGATACCAGCCTTTATTAACGTCAGTGGTATAGAAATAGAGCTTATCTATGGAGTCGATATCAATCCCGGAGCCCTCCAGGATATCGGTCAGTTTTACCCCTTGAGCCGAATCCAGAACTACTGCCGGCATACTGTCAATAAAGGTATAGGCCTGGTAGATATCGGCCATGGCCTCCAAATCGCTGAAGGTAAAAACTTTTTGGGTATTGTAGGGGGTACCGAAATATCCCGCCTTAACCGTCAAGGTCAGTGACGGTACCCCGTCTCTGGTTGGGGAAGATCTCCCCTGGGTTACGCTCCCCATACCGGGAAGCAGCTTGACGGTCTTTATCTCCCCGTCCCATTCCAGCTTTGCCCCCATAGCTTCGGCCACCGCTGCGAAGGGAACATAGATGCGGTCATCAATATTGCGAACCGGGGCGTCCAGGACCAATTCCTGCCCGTTCATCCTGGCCTGGTTGCTGTCTACCCGCATGCGGATCGTATCCCGGTTCCTGGTCAGAGTAATGGTTTGCTGCTCGGCATCCCAGACCACCTTACCCTGCAAGGTATCAGCCAGAGCGGATATCGGCACCAGGATAGCGCCTTCTACGGTAATCGGCGGCGGATCAGCCATGATTAACTGGTTATTGGCGTCAATGATATACAGGGGAGGTTCCTCCGCCTGTACCATCGGGGGTGTAATCAGGCCGCCGGCAATAACCAGCAGTGCTGTTACGGTGAATATGTATAGGGCGGCCCTAGTTATATTCTTCTCCGGGCTGCGTCCGCATCCCGGGCCATTTTTTTTGATCGGCAACTTGATAGAGGGTTTTATCTGACTCACCTCCCGTTCTTTATCAAGGCTGCTGTCAAGGGGAAAATAGATTCCTACTTGAGACATAAATAAGGTACGTACATAGAATCACAGGTGAAATTCGAGGCGGTATCTTCCGGGGCACCGGTAATAATGACCTTACCCGGCCATTGGTTTACGATTTGCTGCAGATAGTTGCTGGTATTGTCGGCGGTAATATCATCAAAACCGAGCATTACGAAATCATAGCCCTGCTCCAGCTTATCCAGAGCCAGGTCATAGATTTCATCGTCGGCCGTTTTATCACCATTTTTATCCTTTACCAGCTGCGGCTCTATTTCCGGGTTCAGCAATTTCGGCCCGGAGTGTAATAATAAAGCCGATTTTTGCAATTGTTCGGTCAGGGTAAACAAAGAGGGTGCTTTCAGATCCTGATCCTGGGAACTGATAATCCCATTCTCCTGGGGTGGTTTTCCGGTTATCATAGCTGCCAGCCATATGTTTTTTCCCCGCGGATATACCCCGACCGCCTTCACCGCCGGGGCTGCGTTTTTCAGAAAGGATAGTCGTCCTTTCTCAAGAGCCTGGATATAACGGCTATAGGTCAAACCATTCCCCACTACTACCAGCACTTTTTGGCCATTTTCCAGATAGTGCCGGGCATCATAGTAGGTATCCATGATACTGGCCGGAGGGGGATTTACTATGACCCCGGCTATTTTCTCCAGCCGGCTGCGTTCATCCAGTTCCAGGTAATTGACATAGTTTTCTTTCAGCTCAAAGTAACCCCGGTTTTCCAAATAACGATATTCTCCGTCAGCCCCCATCAGCAGCAGCATCGCTCCATCCTGAACCGGAGTTAAGTCCGCCAGCCGGAAAACCCGGCGTTGGGTATAGACCGAAGCAGTATAGTTTTTTCCCTGATTTTTAATCGCAGCCTGACCTTCAGGATAAGGGTATTGCAGCAGGGTACGGGTATAGAGTTGTCCCGGAGTAATGCGGGCCAGCTCCTTTTCCAAATTGATAACCGTTAGGCCAAAATGGGGTGAGCTTTCACCCGAGACTATAACAATTTCTTTAAGCATTTTGGCATTGCTGTTAACCGGATGGTTGAGGTTGATGGCTTCCCAGCCGTTTTGAGCCGTAAAGGCAATATAGGATTTCTCCAGTCCCTGGGCCGGAAGTGAGGAAGTAAAGCCGTCGCTGCCGACCAGGTATATCTGCTCCGGTATCGCTATGGGTTGGGCGGCGGTGATGATATCGGTCAGTTTAATAGCCCGGTACTTGTGCCCGTCAAAGTTTATTGCCTGCAATTTACCCAGCTGCTGCGGGTCTTCCAGTTTTATCACCCGGGCAACATCCCCCACTATTTTCAGTGGAGGAATATAGCCGGGAGTCTGCCGGAAAACTCCAAAGACCAGGCTCCCTATGATAAAGCCCAGCAAGCCCAAGCTCATGGCCAGAAGCCAATTTCTTCTGTTCACTGCTCTAACTCCTTCTGTCTCTGTTATTCCAGGCATTCAATCACGAGCAGGTTGTCCATGCTCTTATCTGCCGTACCGGGACAATAAAAGGCCAGATTCCCTTGGGCATTTTCATGGATCAAACCATTCCCCAGCTCATCAACTGCCAGTTCCAGACTTTGACCGTCAAGGCTGCTGAACTTGTATCGGGCCGCGCGGCTCAGGCCGGTTTGTTTAATGACATCTGATAAGGCGATTCCGCTTTGTCCCTCCAGCGTCTGCGGGGGCAATACTTTTTTCCCCTGGGAATAGGCCATAAAGCTGGTCTCACCATAATTGATGCAGAGCAGATCCCGTATATGCATGCCCTGCGGCAAGTGGGGCGCAAGGAATTTCGGCGCTTCTTTACCCGTTATTTTGATATAGGCGCTCAGGAAATTAGATCCCGTTTCGTTCTTGTGCAAGCCGTCGCCGGCTGTGATAAAGACGTTTGAGATCTTATCGCTCCCAGCATAGGCGTTGACTAAATCTTTAGTCTTAACCGCCTTGTCGGTGCTGTCAAAATCCTTTAGCTCTTCTTGCGGCAATGTCTTTACGGCTGTCTCCAGGAATATCACCTTTTTGACCGGCGTCTGTTCAGCTCCGGTCTCCAGGTCGATCCTTTCCAGCATCCGTACCCAGTACATGGCTCTTTCGCCCGGAATCACCACCCGCACCGGCCGATTTTCCTCATCCGGAGATTTACCGTCAATCCGGTAGGCCAGGATAATAGAGCGATTCTTCAGAATATCGGGCGGAACTGCAATGGAATAGCCGTCCCGGGCCGAAAACCGAATGGTGCTGTAGTCTTTTACCGATTTTCCCTGCTGCTGCAGTACGTCTTCCAGCAAACATCCGGTGGCTTTAATCTTGACCACTTCGCCATTGGATCGGGTGGCCCGGGCCTTTTTGGTAATCGCCGGGAGCTTTTTCAATTCCCCTACGGTAATTGGGTAATCACTGTCCGTCAATCCCGTAATGACAAATTCCTGCCCATCTTCAGCAGTCAGATCGCCGGCGGTTTCCGTTTTTTCCCCGCAGCCGGCCAAGGTCAGCATTATAATAAATATCAGTAAAAACGGGAGCAGTCTGTTTACCATTTTACGCATCTAATAAAACCTGCCTTTTTCTATTCCATTTCCAGGCTTACCAGAAAGTTGGTAAACCGCTGACCAAATTCATCAGCCATGATAATGACTCGCATACTGCCTTCCTGTCCGGTTTTGGTTTTTAAAGGCTCGCCCCCGTCGGCATAAGCGATATAGACATTATCCGGCTGCAATACTTCGCTCATCTCCAGCCCTGAGGTATAATTGTCGATTCCGCAGGTTATGACCCGGGTATAGCGCGAGGTAAGCTCAGGGTCAATATGGTCGAGAATTCCTCTGAGTTCGGTACAGGTGAAGAGGTGTTCGCTTTGGCCGCCAGACGAGTTAATCACCATTTTCTTTTCTACCGCCGGCAACTGCCGCAGGTCTGCAATATTAAGCAGAGCCAGCCGGTCGTCGCCGGCTTTGATCAGCAGCTGCCCTTCCTGCAGGTCATCCTGGCTGCGGTTTAAGAAAGAACATACGGCCACCAGCACTACCAGCAGCAAGATACCCCATAGCAATAATTTTTGCGTTTTATTACTTCCAGTCGTTTCCTGCATGGCTTGGCACCCGTTATTTCAGGAGGTTCAAGGCATTTACAATAACTGCGGCCGCCTCCGCCCTGGTTGCTTTGCCACCCGGTTTAAAGGTGTTATCGGGGTAGCCTTTTATGATCTGGTTGCTCACCGCGGTAGCAACGTCCTCCCGAGCCCAGTCGGCAATGCTGTCATTATCGCTGAATTGATTTGAGACTGCGGAGGTAGTAAGCCGGGCTGCCTTTACCACCATGGACGCCATCTGCTGCCTGGTTATGGGCTCATCGGGAGCAAAGGAATTGTCACTGTAACCGCCGACAATTCCTGCGGCAGTGGCAGCGGCAATATAATCCCGGGCCCAATGTCCGCTGGTATCGGCAAAGTGCTTGCCATTGGCCGCAGTCAGACTAAATGCTTTTACCACGGCAGTGGTATATTCCGCCCGGGTAATGGTGGCATCAGGTCGGAAGTTGCCGTCGGGGTATCCTTTAATAGCACCCCGGGCAACCAGATCTTTAATCCTATCCGCCGCCCAGTGATTGCTTATATCTTTTAAGGAATTGGCCGCAGCAGCCGTTCCAGGCTGATTGACAGGTCCCGCCTGTCCTGAAGGGCTGTCTGAAGAATTGCTTTCTATGGTTGGCGCAATTTTGAAGACGCGGGTATAATTCTGCTTCATACCGGGTCCGCTGATTTGAATGGTATAGTCGCCAGCTACGGTATCGGCTGCCGGAGTGAATTCTTCGCTGAAATCACCGCTTTTATCAATAGTACCGGTATAAACGGTTTTCTCTCCGGGACCGACAATTTCCAGTCTGGCACTGGTCAGGCCGTTGAGGGATCCATTGATCTTGATTTTATTACCCGGTTGTACGGTACAACCCGCTTCGGGGCTGGTCAGAACGGCAGCAGCGTCTGTTCCTGACGGCGCCACCACCTTAAAAGTCTGTTTGCGGCCCAGGCTTGATCCCGTTTTCGGCCCTGCCTCAATAGTATAGTTGCCGGGTACGGCATCCGGTCCCAGGAGGAATTCCTCGGTGATTTTACCGTCCTTGACCGCAATGTCAAAGACCGTATATACGATATGGTTATCAGGATCGGTAACGGTTAAGGTAACCGATGACATTTTTTCAACCGTGCCGGCGATTTCTACCGTGTCTCCTACCTGATAGGTTTGGTCTGCCGCCGGTTTATCGAAAGTCGCCCGGGGAGCAACTACCGAACCTCCCCCTCCCGACTGCAGTTTGCCGAATACTTCTATTTTATATACCCAGCGGACAAAGTTCATGGTGATGCACTCTTCGGGAGCAATCTGCCCCAAGCACAGGCGCAGACAAGTTGAGCCGTCAAGATTGTTCCAATCGGGCTTATCCAGCCAGCGGCCCTGAGAAGAGGTTATGGCCAGCATCGGTACAACCGGAACGGCTCCCGCGCTCACCTTTTGGACATCAATATAAGAATTGCTGTTCTCATCCCAGTCAGTATCCCAGCATTCCACTATTTTGGGGAAATAGTAGCCGGCTCGGTCAAACAGCACATTCCGGTCCAGTTTTTTTACAATATTATCAGTAGCATAAAATCGGCAGTAGCTTATGGAATTTAAATCTATACCCTGACTGCTTAAAAAGGTAGCCAGATCTAAGCCCTTGCCGGCAGTGAATACCGGAGCCGGCATCCTGTCTATGGAAGAATATTCCCGCTGTACCTGGGGCATGCTCTCCAGTTCGGAAATACTATAAGTTGCTAATTCAAAAACCTCCCCCTCATCATTGAGTACAACCGTAAGCGAGGTGGCCGGATCACTATACTCCGTCTTGGCCATAGCCGTATCTGATCGTATCATTCCTGCAATACTGAATATTAATAGAAAAATCACCAATATAGCTGCCCTGGTTTTTGCGTTGGGACTGGCCCCGAATTTTATCAACTGCACTTCTCTTCTCCCTCCTGTAATAAGCTAAATTAAATTAACTCAAAAGAACATTATATTCAATCTACCAACAACCACTAAATGCGCCTAACTGCTAATCATGCCATCCGCCCTTATTAGCTAACATAAATGAACTAAACTACAAAATTCTTAACATAAATCTAATTCTTATATGCTATAATGTCAACCATAGTTTAACATTATTTTTATTTATCTATCGCCATAAATCCCTTTAAACATGGTTTTTTCAAGACTACGCGCAGCAATTTCTTTTTGATTGCCATCGTATGCGTCTTTTAAAGCCGTTTGCCCAAATCAAACAAAAACTATCATAACACAATATACAATCGACACTTTTATATCTCATTTTTAGTCACTAATCTACATTTTTTGAAGGAGATAATTTATGAAAGCCGTGATCGTTAAAAATTTAAGTTACCGGTATCAGGCAGAGGGAAAGGACATATTAAAAAACATCTCTTTTGATGTAATTCGAGGTGAGATCATCACTTTGATGGGCTTAAGCGGTTGCGGGAAAAGCACTCTTTGCTGCTGTTTAAGCGGGATTATCCCCAATTGCCAGGGAGGAATAATGGAAGGAGAAGTGCTGATTAACGGTATAGATACCCGGGACTATGGAGTTGCCCGTCTGGCCCGGGAAGTAGGAATAGTTTTTCAGGATCCGGATACCCAGCTTTTTTCCCCCACCGTGGAAGATGAGATCGCCTTTGCACCGGAAAATATGTGCCTCTCCCCCATTCGCATCCGGGAAAGGATGGATTATGCGGTTGATTTGTTGGGAATCGGTTCCTTAAGAAATGCCAATCCTCATAAGCTTTCGGGCGGGGAGAAACATCTGGTGGCTCTGGCTTCAGTTCTGACTCTTGATCCATCGGTATTAGTTCTGGACGAAGCTTTATCCCAGCTTGATCATGCCGGGCGAAGGAAAGTAGCCCATGCCCTGGAAAAACTGCGTTCTCAGGGCAAAACCATAATTGCGGTGGAACACGATCTTAAAACGGCCGTTATCGCCGACCGGATAATGGTAATGCAAAACGGAGAATTAACCCGTTATGAACCCAGGGAAACATTCCTGGCGGATAGAGATTTCCTGCTGGCCAGCCGGTTAATATAGAATCCGTCTCTTCCAAGCCCACTACCTCATACATACCATTAGTTGCCTCAAGTTACTTTACCACTGGCAATATCATTTACCGAGTCCGCCCCTTTTCTCTGTCCTGCCGGTAATTCCACCACAAAGGCTGTTTCGGCTCCGGGCTTGCTGGTAGCGTAAATTCTCCCCCGGTGCTGTTCCACAATTGATTTGGCGATAGCCAAACCCAGACCATAGCCCCCGTTTTCCCGGCCCCTAGCGGTATCCGCCCGATAAAAGCGCTCGAATATTTTTCCCAGGTCTTGGGCCGCAATACCCGGACCGGTATTGGTAACCCTCAGCTTGGTTTTATTTTCGGAACTTGCAAGGGATACGGTTATGATTCCATTTATCGGGGTATTTTTTACGGCATTATCAATTAAGATGTTGACGACTTTTCTTATGCCCTCCTGGTCTCCATTCAGGTAAACTTCTCCTTGGATGCACGGCTTAAGGGTTATATGATCTTCAAAAAGAACCACTTCGAAGGACAAGAGTATGCCGTTTACGACCTGGCTCAAATCAAAACCAGAAAACAGCGGCCTCATTTTCACATGATCAATCCGAGCCAGAGCCAGCATGTCGTCAACCAGACCAGCCATTCTATCCGTTTGGGTAGAGATATATTCTATCCAGCGAGCCTGGCTTTTCACGGTTGCTTCACTATTGGCCGCAATCAACGCCAGATTCGTCTTTATCACCGTAAGCGGAGTTCTGAGCTCATGGGAAGCGTCAGCAATAAACTGTTTTTGTTTTTCAAACACCTCTTGGATAGGTTTGATGGATTTGTTGGCAAAATATATACTGATGCCGAAAAGCAGTATCAGGCTGATCCCACCCACCGTCAAAAATATCTGCAGCATATTCATGAGGGTGCGATGCTGTGGGGTACGGTCTACAAAGACGATTTTGGCGCCATGGGGAGTTTCTTGTTTCAGAAAGGCGTAACGGGCCTCCTCAATTCGTATTTTGCCTGATAAAGCTTCAGTTTTGTATGCCTGACGCACCGCCCGGGCAATGACTTCCCGGTTTATATTCATGAATGAAAACGTTTTTACGATATTGTTTTCTTTATCCAGCTCAGCCGTCATGCTGGTTGCTGACATGGGATCATCCGGGAAAGAGCGGGGCGGGGCGAACATTACAGTGTTCAAGGCAAACTCGGTCTGGCGGTCTCCCGCTATGGCAGTCAGCATGTAAATAACAGAGAAGATTGCTGCAAAAACAATGGTCAGCAGCGCCATATTTATAGTTACAAATTTTCGTTTCAGCTTATAAAACACGCTTTATTCCTCCAGCTTGTAGCCGATTCCCCTCATAGTGGTTATCACGGCCCGGGAACCAATATGAGCCAGCTTTTTTCGTAAGAATGATATATATACTTCAATGTTATTGTAATCGGCTTCAGAATCAAAGCCCCAGACTTTTTCAATCAGCTCGTCCTTGCTTACCGCACGATGGGGGCGATACATGAAATATCTCAATATCTCGAATTCCTTTAAAGTCAGCCTTACACTGCCGTTTTTTCCCTCCAGCTCATAAGAGGACAGGTTAAGACGGAAATCGGCAAAGCTCAAGGTATCATCCAAGATCATTTCCCCCTTGCGCCGGGAAAGCGCTCTTATTCGGGCCAATAATTCCGGCGCGGCAAAGGGCTTTACCAGATAATCATCCGCCCCACCGTCCAGACCGGTAATTTTATCTTCCAATTCGCCTTTGGCAGTCAGCAATATGATTGGGGTAGAAATCCCGCCTGACCGCAGCTGCTGCAGCAGTTCCAATCCGTTCAATCGGGGCAGCATGATATCCAGCAGGATCACATCATATATTCCCGTCATGGCGTAATCAAGTCCGGTTTCTCCATCATAAACAGCATCCACCATATATTTGTTTTTTATGAGGAGCTCGGTCAGGGCTTCAGCAAGCTGCTTTTCGTCTTCAATCAGCAACAGTCTCATATTGTTCTCCGCCTTTTGCGTTCATTTACTCGCATCTTTATATTACCACGCCAACCTTAAAAACATCTTTAAGCTTAAGATTCATTTAAGGGAGGTATTTTATGATGGATATATACGTTTTCCCAATGAGGAGGTGATTCCATGGGAAATCCCAAGTTCAGGCACGAAGTCAAACACTTTATCAATATTGCGGATTATCTTACCCTGCAGAACAGATTGAAGCATATTGCCCGCTTAGACGGTTTTGCCGGAAGTGACGGAACCTATCGGATACGCAGTTTGTATTTCGACACTCCTGAAAATAAGGCATTGATGGACAAAATTAACGGTATCAGCCGGCGGGAAAAATTCCGCCTGCGTTTTTATAACCTTGATCCGTCTTTGATACATCTGGAGAAAAAGAGCAAGCTAAACGGGTTGGGCTGGAAAGAAAAAGCCATGATAAGTCAAGAGCAAGGCGAAAGGTTGCTGCAGCATGATATTGACTGGCTCTTCTCTTCCGGCAATGCTCTGCTCCGGGAACTTTATGCCAAAATGAAGCATCAGCTTTTAGGCCCCAAAACCGTGGTTGATTATTCTCGCGAAGCCTACATCTACGAACCAGGCAATGTGCGCATAACCTTCGACCGCCATGTGCAAAGCGGTCTCTTCTCTCATAATTTTTTCGATCCGCATCTGCCTACCATGACTATGACCACCAGCGATCAGGTTATATTAGAAGTCAAATTTGACGAGTTTCTGCCCGAACTGATCCTGGACATTATCCAGACTAATCAGCGCCGCAACAGCTCAATTTCCAAGTACGCCGCCTGCCGGATATACGGCTGAAATTATTATAAACGGAGGTAATAGAGGTGAATCCAAGCAATCAGTTTACATTCAATGACATTTTTAAATCCAACTTTTTGGATAAGGTAACCTCCTTTTCCATGCTGGATATGGCCATTGCCCTGGGGCTGGCTTTTGTATTAGGACTTTTTATCTTTATGGTCTATAAAAAGACCTTCAAGGGAGTCATGTATTCAGACAGTTTTGGCGTTTCCCTGCTGTCCCTGACCCTTATCACCACCCTGATTATAATGGCCATCAGCTCCAATGTCGTCCTCTCCCTGGGTATGGTCGGCGCTTTATCCATCGTGAGATTTCGCTCCGCCATCAAAGAGCCGATTGATATTGCCTTTCTGTTCTGGGCCATCAGCATCGGTATAGTACTGGGCGCCGGGCTTATCCCGCTGGCCGTACTCGGCTCCTTGTTCATCGGTATAGTCATGGTTGTGTTGGTCAACCGCAAGAGCACTGACAACCCCTATATACTGGTAATAAAGTGTGACAGTGACGCCAGCGAAAACGACGTTCTGGATTATATAAAACAAAACGTTAAAAAGCATGTGGTGAAATCAAAGACGGTTGCCGCATCCAGCGGGGTGGAACTGACGGTTGAAATCAGGCTAAAAGATATGTCCGCCCAATTCGTGAATGAAATCGGCCGTATTGCCGGAGTAAATCATGCGGTACTGGTAAGCTACAACGGCGAATATATGTCTTAGCGGTGGTGAAATCACATGATAACGAGTAAACACCTTAATGTTTTTATCGCCTTACTGATGATAGCCGTGGTTCTGGGAACGGTTTTCCTGATGCTGTCTCCTCCGCAATCAGGCATTACCGCCGAACCGGAGTATGTCAGCAAAATCTTTAGTAAAACCCAGATCATTGAGATTAATATTGACATGGAACAGGATGATTTTGATTGGATTATTGAGAATGCAGCCCAAGAAGAATACCGGAGCTGTGATATAACTGTAAACGGCACCACCTTTCATAATGTCGGGATCAGGCCCAAAGGCAATTCCAGCCTGAAAACGGTGGCTCAGGATGACACTACCGACCGTTTCAGTTTCAAGGTCGATTTTGACGCCTATATTGAGGGGCAAACCTGTTTTGGCTTGGACAAACTGGCCTTAAACAACATCATTATGGATAAAACCTATATGAAGGAATATCTGGCTTATGACCTGTTTTCCTCCATGGGGGTAGTTACCCCGCAATACGCTTATGCCGATATTTCAGTCAACGGTAAGCCCTGGGGCTTGTACCTGGCAGTGGAATCCATGGAGGAGAGCTTTGTCAGGCGCAATTACGGCAGCCTCAATGGACACCTGTACCGTCCGGAAGGGGCCGGTTCCGACTTGAAATGGACCGGGGAAAGCGCTGCCAATTATTCCGGTATAAGAGACATGGCCGCTTATGATGTAACCGACAGTGATTTTCAAAAGATTATCACCATGATCAAGCATCTGAACCAAGGCGCCGAATTGGAGAAATATCTGGATGTAGACTCCATATTACGTTATTTTGCCGTCAATACTTTTCTGATCAATTTTGATAGCTATACCGGTAATCTGAAACATAATTACTATCTATACGAAGAAAACGGGGTATGCACCATCCTGCCCTGGGACTTTAACCTGGCATTTGCCGGACATGAGATAAATGATGCCGGCCAGGCAGTTAACCATCCCATAGATACGCCGACGACAACCAGTCTGAGCGAGCGGCCTTTGATTGGCAAATTGCTCGAAGTACCGGAATATAAGGAGTTGTACCATAAATACCTGAAGCAGCTGGTAGAAAACTATGTTGACAACGGTATTTTCGAGGATACGGTTCAAAAGGTCGACAGCTTGATCAACAGCTCGGTCAAAAATGATGCCACCGCTTTCTCCACCTACGCCGAATATGAAAAATCGCTGCCGGTACTGGTGGAATTCGCCAGGCTGCGAGCCCAGAGTATAAGTGCTCAATTATCCGGCAAGCAGCCGGCTACCGCCGCAGAACAAAGCAATGATACGGCTCAGTATGTCGAGGCCGGCAGTATTGATCTGAGCGCACTGGGCGGTATGGGTGCAAGAGGCGGCAAAGGTCCTGCCGGAAATTTTCTTAACCAGGGCGGAGCCGCCAATTCCGGCAAGGATCAAGCGGCGGGAGGCTTTGACGATGATAAAAATCCCATTAACAACACTGATCACGGCGAAGAGCCGGGCGCTTTTCCTGACGCAGGAGACCGGGACAACAATGCTCCCGATAAAGGAACAGGGGGATTCCCGGAAGGAAATAGACTCGACCGGGAAACCATGACGAAGGCCGGGGAAATAATACGGGATGCCAATGGCAGAGAGTTGTCGGCAGAACAGATAGCCCAGCTTAAGAAATTGGGCCTGGACGACAGCATGATTGAGAGAATGGAAAATATGCCTGCCGGCATGCCGGGGCAAAAGGGCGAGCCCGGCAAGGCTGCCTCCGGGGACAGGGCCTATGACCCCTTCGGGAGGAGTTCCCTTAACCGACTTACACCCGCCGCAGTTGCTTACATTGCGATCAGTACAGCATTTATTCTGTTGGGTTTGTTTTTGGTCCGAAGATTTAAAAGGAGAAGGTATTCCAGTTAGAAAGCACTCGTCTTTAAAAAGCGCGACCCTAAAAACAGGGGAAATAATATCGGGGATAGGTAAACAGACTATCCCCGGCGTTATTTTCTGCTCCGCGGCCTCGCGGGCTCAACTCCCGGCAATGGTTTTGACCGCCGCTAAGGCCTGGTCAATGTCTCCGGGGGTATTGAAAGGCCCGATACTGAATCTGATGGTGCCGGTGCTCCGGGTCCCTATGGTCTGATGGGCCAAACCGGCACAGTGCAAGCCTCCCCGGCTAGCAATGCCATATTTCTCATCCAATTCATTGCAGACCTCGTTGCAATCCTTACCGTCAATAGTGATGGATAGGACGCCAAGTTCAGGAGCATTGCTACCGTAGACCCGGACTGCCGGGATTGATTCCAGTCCTTGCCGCATCTGCCGTTCCAGTTGTTTTTCATGCCCGCGGATGTTGTCGACGCCGATTTTAAGGATATATTTCACTCCTTCGTTCAATCCGGCAATCCCGGGGGTATTCAGAGTTCCGCTCTCATAGCGGTCAGGCAGGAAATCCGGCTGTTCCAGGCTTTCGGAAACACTACCGGTACCGCCTTCCTTCAAAGTATCCAGTTCCAGCCCTTCCCCTATATACAAGCCTCCGGTACCCTGGGGGCCCAATAAACCTTTATGGCCTGGAAAAGCCAGCAGGTCAATATTCATAAGTCCGACATCTATGGGACATTTTCCGGCGGTTTGCGCCGCATCCACCATAAAGATGATTTTATGCTCTTGGGCCAGGCGGCCGATTGACTGCACATCATTGACCGTCCCGGTTATATTCGATGCATGGGTAACCAGCAATAATCTGGTATTGGACCTGACATTATTTTCTATGCCCGCCAGGCCGACCCGCCCGCTGGAGTCGGCTTTTACCACGGAAAGCTCCACTCCCTGGCGTTCCAGTTTTTTCAGGGGACGCACGACCGCATTATGTTCCATGCTGGTAATAATCACATGGTCGCCTGCTGCCAGCAGCCCTTTGACCGCCAGATTGATGGCTTCGGTGGCATTGGCCGTAAAGGCTATCCGCAAAGGATCGCCGATCCCGAACAGCCGGGCGAGATTCTCCCGGCATTCATACACTTTCTCGCCGGCCTGTATCGCCATGCGGTGACCACTGCGCCCCGGATTGGCCCCGTAATTTTTGATGCAGGCGGCCATAGCATTGCACACCGCATCGGGCTTGGGCCACGAAGTGGCGGCATTATCCAGATATATCATGTAAAAACGCCTCGCCGTTTACTTTACCGGGATATATATTCTGCTGCCGTCGGCCTGGTCTTCTTCCCGGTATATGCCGTTGACGGCAATCCCTAATTCCTGGGCTGTCCGCTGCACCAGCGGCAGCTTGCCGTCCTCAAAACGCAGGGCAAAACTGCACCCACCAACCGCTACCCTCTGGGGAGCCCGGATCATGGCAAAGTAATCGTCGCCCTGGTTTAACCGGCTCTTCACCCGATTCACCAAATTAAGCGACGAAAATACTGCTATTGCATAAGCCATGGCATTTCCTCACAATCTAGCCTTTTATCACTGCCGCGAATAATGTATCTTCCTTCAGTTCCAGAACTTCGCCCGCTCCCGAGTAGAGGTTATCGTTAAGCTTGATTTCCACCTGATTATCCCGGCTCATCAGCCTCAGTTCCCACTCCCCGGTTGAACCCTTGAGTTCTTGAAAACTCATGCTGCCCCGCAGGGTACTGCATCCGGTAACCGCTTCAATCCCCTGAGCAAAGAAATGTCCTCCCACCACTTCCGCTTGGACCGCTTCCCCCCGGCCGATACCCAAAACCTCTAAAGCCTTGGCTCCGGTCCTGAGCCCCAGGGTAAGCCCAACATTGATAGTATCCCAGTGAAAAGCACGCGAGGTTGTTATCAGATCATTCCCCCGACACCAATTCAAAGGGGTTTCAGCCAAGGGAAAAGCATCATAATGAGGTATATATATCTTTACGTCCAGAACCGGAGTTCCATCAATGGCATCCAGTCCTTTTACCCACAAACAGTTCTGATCGCGTTTTACGAGCTCCACTACGCAGGATCCTAGTCCGGAAGGCCGGCCCGGGTTTCGGGTGGAGTATATTCCCTGGCAGGTGGGCTCGCTGGCAAAGGGTACGGTCAGAGGAGCTTCGGCTTCCCGGCCCATTCCGATCAATTCAAACCAGTCTTGCCTCCGATGCTGATAATAGATAACATGAATATGGGAAAAATACTCAATCCCGATCAGGGCATCAGTAAGATCTTCCCGCATGTAAATCATGCTTTCATTATTATAATCATATTCCCGGCTTACTTTTTTAAAATCGGAAACTACTACCCCAACCGGTCGGATAGAAACTGCCTCCTGGGGAACATTAACCATATCCTCATCCTCCTGTAGTTTGATCAATCGGTTATAAAACAGGTTAAGGCCTTAAACAAAAATAGACAAAATCAAATATTGTCTGTCATAACTTTAAATATAACGTTCTATAATGTCAACTAAAATAAACCAAGCCAAACATTGGATCGAACTTTCTCCGGAATTCCTAAGCCGCTTATATGAATATAAAGAAGGAGCTTCCGGCAAACATATTTAAAACAGGTTAATCCAAAAATTTTTCATTAATGTTTAAGGGAGGAATAGCAAATGAACGAGAATCCAGACAAAAGATATGAGCTGGCTACCTTTGCCGGTGGTTGTTTCTGGTGCATGGTAGCCCCTTTTGCAGAGCTTAACGGTGTGCTGGAGGTGGTATCCGGCTACACCGGCGGGAAGAAGGAAAATCCCAGTTACGAAGAAGTATGCTCGGGGCGGACAGGCCATTATGAGGCCGTAGAGGTCAAGTTCGACCCGGAACGGGTAAACTACACCGAAGTCCTGGATATCTTCTGGCGCTCAATTGACCCTACCGATGCCGGAGGACAATTTCACGACCGGGGACATTCTTACGCCACGGCAATTTTTTATCATAACGAAAGCCAGCATCAGCAGGCTCAAGCTTCCAAAGAAGCTCTGGATGCCAGCCGTCGTTTTCCGGGGCCGGTTATGACTGCTATCCTACCGGCTGAGACCTTTTACCCGGCGGAAGAATATCACCAGGATTATCACCGCAAGAACCCGCAGCGCTACCAATTATATCGCCTGGCTTCCGGCCGGGATGCTTTTATAAAAAAACACTGGGAGCAGGAAGAAAAGAAAAAAGGAGGGGCAGAGCAGGAAGCCTTGCAGCACCGGCTCACTAAACTGCAGTTTGACGTCACCCAAAATAATGCCACCGAACCCCCGTTTCGCAACCAGTATTGGAATCACTCCGATGAAGGTATTTATGTGGACGTCGTTTCCGGGGAGCCTCTGTTCAGTTCGCGGGACAAATACGACTCCGGCTGCGGCTGGCCCAGCTTTACCCGCCCCATCAATGAGGAACAAATAATTGAGAAAGCGGATAGCAGCCATGGTATGAGCCGCACTGAGGTCAGGAGCCGCGAAGCGGATTCCCACTTAGGCCATGTCTTTGATGACGGGCCTCTGCCTGCCGGACAGCGCTACTGCATCAATTCCGCCAGCTTGCGCTTCATCCCCCGCGACCGGCTGGAGCAAGAGGGATATGGGGAATACCTTAAACTGTTCGATACGCTTTAGAGCCCTAACAAAAATCTGGGATCTCGGCAACGCCATTATATACGCCCCATGGGCGCGAGCCCTGCCTCAATGGTTATACCCATGGCTACAAACTTGACCCCGTCCATGGCCGGAGGCGCAACCCGGTATATAGGTAAAAATTCTAATCAACCCAATCAGCTTCATTAACTGTGACTATGTCAGTATAAGTCGCCCCGCAGGGTATGCAATCTGGGTTTACAGCATTCCCTGATCTTCAAAAAACACCGAAAACGTACCTGCTCCAACATGGGAGCCAATAACCGGCCCTATTTCACCTATGATTACTTCCGGGCTGCCAAATTTTTCAATAATGGTTCTTCTCAGGTATTCGGCATCATCCGGACAGGCGCTGTGGCAAATTCCTACGGTTTGGCTGTCAAGATCAGAAGCCAGATTTTCCATAAACTCAATAAGCTTATTTCTCGCCCCCCGATGGCCCCGGGCTTTGCTCAAGGGTACGATTTTCCCTTCCTTATCCATATGCAGTACGGGTTTTATATCAAGGGCGCCGGCCAATAATCCCTTGGCGCGGGATAACCGCCCTCCCCTAATCAATATATCCAGATTACCGACAACAAAAATGCAGCGCATCCTTTTCTGCATTTCACTCAGCCGCAGCAGGATTGAGGCTGCCGCTTCCCCCGAGCGGGCCATACGGGCGGCTTCCAAAACCATTAATCCCTGACCCACCGAAGCTTTTTGGGAATCAACCACATGTATAGGTTTCCCCGGCAACATAGCGGCGGCTATATTGGCAGACTGAACTGTTCCGGATATCCCTGCCGATAGATGGATACTGATGATTCCCTGATTTTGGGCTATGCTTTTTTGGTATTCTTCCAGAAAATCTCCCGGCATAGGCTGGCTAGTGCTGGGTAATTGAGGTGATATCTGCAAACGGCTATAAAAAGCGGCATTATCAAAATTCTCCGGGGGGATTTCCTCATCCCCAAACCTTACTCGCAAAGGTACAACTGCAATATTATAACGCTCCAGCATCTCCCGGGACAAATCACAACAGTTATCGGTTATTATTTGAATTCCTACGGTTATCACTCCTCTAAACTAAGTCACAGCAATTGTAACATAATGGGAATAATCATGCATTAATCTTTCTGTATCTTAACATAAAAAGAACGTTGGCGCGGCCCGTCAAATTCACAGAAATAGATACCCTGCCAGGTTCCCAGCAGTAAAGCGCCGGCCGCTACCGGAACAAGCTGGGATGCGCCTATGGTACTGGCTTTCAAATGAGAGGCGGAATTACCTTCCCCATGGCGATAACCCGGATGCTTCCAGGGATAAAGCTCATCCAGTCTCATTAACAGGTCATGTACCACATCCGGGTCAGCGTTTTCGTTTATGGTAATCCCTGCGGTGGTATGCGGGCAGTAGACCAGCACCATCCCTTCAGTTGCTTTCTCCCGATTTATTGCCTCCTGAATCTGGGCCGTAATATCAATCATCTGTTCATGCTTCACTGTAGTCAGCTTAATCTGATGCACCATAGCCGAATCTCCCTTCAGTTTGAGTCTACCCGTTTCTATTGGCCCTGGTCCTATTTTAACATCAATAAACTGCAATACCGAAAGGAACGATGATTTTTAACCAACCAGCACTGTTACAAGCAGATGGCAATTATATAAACTACGCTTTTTATTACTTATTTTACCTAAATTAATGTTAATTTTTATGGTATTATAATTTTAAGCTCACGCTAAGGAGTATCACCCATGAAAAATGAAGAAAAAATCCTTAATATCCTTGAGTCTATGCAGTCAGATATTAAATCTCTCAAAGATGGGCAGGCTGAACTGCAGAAGGGTCAGGCTGAGCTGGAAGCTGGGCAAGCTAAATTGCAGAAAGATGTTGCGGACATTAAGCGCGATCTCAGGGGAGTCTGGTCCGACATTAAACGACTGGATAAACCTCTTACGGCCCAGGAAAAAGAACTGGACTCTCTTCGGGGATAAATCGCGGATGTCTTTGCTAATACTACTCCTCCTTTACCAAGGTTGGCACTAAGGTATTTTGGCGTTCGAAAGATAAGCCTTGCCGTCATCTTGCATGCTGCATCCCCGTCGTAATCTTTTTTTCGATTCCAATTTATCTCGTTTTACGTTCCCCAATATGACGTTGAATACTTATACCAATGGCTTTTCCCAAGTTAACGGGAACCGCATTGCCAATATGGATACCCAATTCTCTTTTAACTATCGGGGCTCCAGGAGGTACAAAAGCATAATCTTTGGGAAACGACTGCAGTATTGCCCCTTCCCGGATTGATAGCGCCCTATTCTGTTCCGGATGTCCAAACCGACCATTGCCGTAACCATAGAACTGGGTTGTTATTGTGGGGGCAGGTTTATCCCAAGACATACGACCGTATACAGATGGGTAAGTGCTCCCGCTTTCTTTTTTGTGGCAACTTAATTTTAAACTCTCATCCCAATCGCGCCATGTCCCTCCGGGTCTGGATTGCTTGATCCGCTCCAGGTTAATTTCCGATAATTGCGCCGAGCAATGCAATAAATCATACTTTGACGCCTGGCCGGCATTGATTGGAGGCAATGAACCGATTGAGTCGCGTACATTCAAATATGTTTCCGGACTGTATTGTGGAGCAATCAATGCAATATCTCCCAAAAGTGAAGCAAGTAACACCAGCCTCCTGCGCCTCTGAGGAACCCCATAATCCGGGCAATAAACAATATCCCACCAAATATGGTATCCCATCTCAACCAGAACCTCCTGAAAATCACCAAAAACTGATTGCATTGATAACTCGGGAACGTTTTCCATTGATACGATCTCTGGGTTTATATCGTTGATTTTCTCCGCAAAAGAATAAAGAAGGCTCCATTTATTGCCTCTTTGTCCGTTTTTTCGGTATCGTTGAGTATACTTTGAAAAAGGTTGACAGGGCGTGCAGCCAACAAGAACTTTAATAGCTCCCTCCGGATAAAATCGTTTTATTTCATCAGAAAGTAATCGTTCAATATCAGCTTCAATAAAAGCTGCGTTATTATTGGTTTCATATGCATATCTGCAGGACGGGTCAATATCTATGCCGGCCATTACCTGCAATCCGGACAACTCTAATCCATGAGTCAAACCGCCAATCCCGCAAAACAAATCAACTACAGCCGTTGGCATTAAATCACCTCTTAATTCTATTGCTGAACAAAAAAAGAAAAGATCGCATCCACACCCTGACATTCTTTTCTTATTTTCTAATGTAATTAATAGGGGATTTTTTACCAGCAATATTACCGAAAATTGAGCCATATCTCCAGATTATCTTAGCATATTAGGCAATACTGAACTACCCTTTCTATCACTCAATTCGGGAAAGGACTTCCGATGTACAGGATAAAAGTCAGGTATAATTGTATAATTCAGTCATTCTCTACAATTATATATTCCGGAATTCCCCGGCATCCTTTGGATTTGCCTGATTCTTAATAAAGCTTTAAGATTTTCATGAAGTACTTTGTAAAATTTACCTGTCAGAATAAGAACTGAAAGGCAGGTGGCTATATTGAAGACGCAGGGGATAATCGGAAGGCAATGGAGGAATATTCATGGAAAGATTCAATGTGCTGGTATGTGATGATGACCCGGCCATCGTAGATGCGCTGGAAATCTACTTAAAGCACGAAAACTATGGGGTGATAAAGGCCTACAGCGGGACTCAGGCTCTGCAGGCCCTGGCCCAGCATGAGATTCATCTGATTCTTTTGGATGTTATGATGCCGGAAATGGATGGGTTGGCGGCCACCATCAAAATTCGGGAGGAACGCAACATTCCTATCATCATCATTTCGGCCAAATCTGAAGATACGGATAAGATCGCCGGACTTAACTTTGGGGCCGACGATTATGTGAGCAAACCCTTCAATCCCCTGGAGCTGATGGCCCGGGTCAAGTCGCAGATGCGCCGCTACACCGCTCTGGGGAGCATAGCTCTGAAAAACGGCGTTTTAAAGAGCGGAGGACTGGAGCTGGACCGGGAAGCTAGAGAGCTGCGGGTGGACGGAGAAATCATCCGCCTGACCCCTACCGAATACGGGATCGTAGTATTTTTAATGGAGAATCTGGGGCATGTGTTCTCCACCGCCCAGATTTATGAGCAGGTGTGGAATGAACCCTCCTATGCGGCGGAAAATACGGTGGCCGTACACATAAGGAGGATCCGGGAAAAAATCGAAATCAATCCGGGCGAACCAAAATATTTAAAGGTGGTATGGGGAATTGGATATAAAATCGATAAATATTAGATATTCCAACGGCGCCAAACTGGCCGCCGTGCTCATAGCCTGGCTGGGTTTTTTGGGGATGATGGGCGGCTGCTTCTTTTTATACCATAATCATGATATCGCCAGTTCGTCCAGCTATACCGAATACAATCCATTTTGCAGCAACTTTGTCACGCTGGTGGATAACGTGGTGGAATATCATGTCCTGCTGCAAAGCGAAGACCATATTAAAAGCGCCGAAAAAAATGATCAAACCACTGTCGGCAATCTGCAGCGCTTCCGTCGCTTTGAAGACAAGCTTCATGCCCTGGTCAATTTCGTTTATTGGGTGCGCAACACCGAGACCGGGGAAACGTGGAGCAATTTGAAGCCGGAAACAGGCAATCCGGTCCGTTTTATCCAAAAGCAGCCGACCTGGGCCTTTCTCAACGGATGGACCTCCGACTCCAGCCTTCCCTTGTATGAGACCATTGAAGATATTAGGACCGTTGAAGATACCATGGCGGGCCGGCCTTATGAAGTGTATGCGGCGGTGGCGGAGCCGCTGCAGCCTGGGGATATGCTCTACAACAATTATAAGGATTACATCCGGACCAAATCTCAAACTGACGCCGCCGCGGTTATAGCCGTCCTTTCCTTTGTTCTTACGGTCGCTGCCTTTGTTTATCTGATTTATGGGGCCGGCCGCCGGGAGCCGGAAGGAGAAGTGGCACTGTCCTGGACAGACACCATCTATACCGATGTCTATACGGTTTTGGTGCTGATAGCGGCACTGCTGTCATTGACAGTCGGCTTCACCGCTTCCCCGGGTATACCCGATGCAGTTACCCTGATGCTCCTGGCAGTGGTTCTCAGCCTGGATCTGTTCATCGGTTTATCCTATGTTTTATCCATGGCCCGGCAGATCAAGACAGGCCGGGTTTTCACCAATACCCTGCTATACCAGCTCGGTTCCAGAATAAAGGCTTTTTTCCGGCTGGCTTTCCAGGGCAAAGTCTTTAAAAAGTGGACCCTGCTGCTGCTTCTGGGCTATGGCCTCGTTAACGGCTTGCTGTTTATGCTGTACGCCACACTTTACCCTGGATACTACCCGGGCTATTTAAATGCCACCGCCTCTTTGATCATTGTGCTGATTATTGCCTTGAACGCCGGGATGCTCTATTTTGCGGCCCGGTCGCTGGTGGCTTTGCCTCAAATCATGGTAGCAGTCCAGGAAATTTCAGCCGGCCATCTGGATTATCCTTTGGACAGCGCCCGCATGCCCGTAAGCCTGGCCGCCTTTGCTGAAAATATCCGCAGCCTCCAGGGAGGACTGCAAAAAGCAGTGGCCGAAGCGGTCAAAGGCGAACGGATGAAAACCGATCTGATCACCAATGTCTCCCACGACCTGAAAACACCGCTGACATCTATCATCAATTACGTGGACCTGTTGCGCCAGGAGAACCTGGAGAATGAAACGGCGGCTGGATATTTGACCGTTCTGGAAGAAAAATCCGCCCGTTTAAAGCAGCTTATTGAGGATCTGGTGGAGGCCAGCAAGGCCTCCAGCGGCAATCTGGCCGTGACCGGAGAAAAGGTGGACCTGCAGGAATTAATCATCCAGGCCTGCGGTGAATACCAGGAAAAAATCCAGCAGGCGGAATTGGATCTTAACATAAAGACAGCCGGTACAGCGGTCATCATATGGGCGGATGGCAAACATATGTGGCGGATAGCCGAAAACCTGCTCTCCAATGTGGTCAAATACTCCCTGCCTCATACCCGGGTGTATGTTGATATTGGGACCGACAGCGACTATGGTTGTTTTACCGTGAAAAACATATCGTCGGTTCCCCTTAATATAACTCCTGAACAGCTTACCGAGCGCTTTGTCCGCGGAGACGAGTCCCGCAGCACGGAAGGATCAGGACTGGGCCTTTCCATTGCCCAGAGTCTGACCGCTTTGCAGGGAGGAAAATTCCAGTTGGAGATTGACGGTGATCTATTCAAAGTCACGGTAGCCATACCCCTGAGCAAAGAAGATTAGGAAAAAAGAAATTTCAGAAGCGGAGCGGCTTCCGGCATGAATGCGGGAAGCCGCTATTAAAGAAGATCAGGAGCAACGACTTGTTCTTTTTATTTTTCCCGTTTGAAGCACATAAACCAATCCAGGCAATAGGTTTCATCGTCCTGATTTTCCATTCTCTCTTTTGCGGTTCCGCATGAGCCTGCGGTAGGAACAATGACATCGTCCCCGGGTCTCCAATCAGCCGGAGTTGCGACCCCATCCCGGTCGGCTTTCTGCAGGGCAAGGATTATGCGCTTGATTTCATCAAAGTTTCTGCCGGTGGTAAGAGGATAGTACAGAATACAGCGGATTTTAGCCTGGGGATCAATAACAAATACCGCCCTTACCGCTTGGGTGCTTGATTGTCCCGGTTGAATCATCCCGTATTTATTGGCCACTTCCATCTTAATGTCTTCAATCAAGGGAAAAGTGACTTCAACCTGTTTCATGCCTTTGTATTCAAGTTCCTGGATCTTTCTCAGCCAGGCAATATGAGCGTAAAGAGAATCGACTGAAAGCCCTACCAATTCGGTGTTCAACTCTTTGAACTCATCCATCATGGTTGCAAAGGTCATGAACTCGGTTGTGCAAACCGGGGTAAAATCCGCCGGATGGGAAAACAAAATCACCCATTTTCCCTTGTAATCTTCGGGGAAATTGATCTCTCCTTGCGTGGTCTGGGCCCGAAAAGACGGGGCCTGATCGCCGATCAACGGCATTCTCGGTGCAACTGCGTTTTCCATTATAAAACCTCCTCGTAAATTAATTTCTATTTTGCCGGCATTGGGGACAAATGCCTTTAAAATAAACGTTTTTATCTTTTATGGCAAAATCATTTAAATCATCTGCATTCAAAGCGTCGATATTCATATAAGAATCATAAATACGACCGCATGATTCACATTGGAAATGCCCATGTTCTTCTCCATTGATATCATAGCGGACTTCGTTTCCATCTATGATGACAGCTCTCACTAAATTAGCTTCCATAAAAACATTCAGAGTATTATAGACTGTCGATTTAGAAAGAGTGGGAATATGAGCGTGAACAGCATTAAATATTTGGTCCGCGGTCGGATGGATACGATTGTCAAGCAGATATTCCAATATTTTAATTCTTTGGTAAGAGGGTCTGATATGCTGTTTGATCAGTTTATCTGCCAAGCTGGTCGGATTCATCTGCTCACCTTATTTTTATTATGATTACAATTTTATATTTCATTTTGTTATGTAATCATTATAATTTTATATTTATTACATGTCAATAAAAATTTTAAAAAATAAATATATGAAATTATTATGGGATGATAGAGTATTCCAGGCATTAAACCTGCTATGGTATTATTAATGACAGCGATGCTGTAAATAGGAGGACGGATAATTATGGAACTGAGCAATATAGGACTGGCTTTCGCTTTGACCCTCCTGGCCGGCCTGGCAACCGGCATCGGCAGCTTAATAGCTCTTTTGGCCCGCCGGACCAATACCGCCTTTTTGTCACTGGCCCTGGGGTTTTCCGCCGGGGTTATGATATACGTATCAATGGTCGAAATATATCCCCTGGCCCAGCAGTCGGCGGTAAAAGCTTGGGGAGCCGGAGGATTGTGGGCGGCGGCAGGAGCATTTTTCGCCGGCATGATATTGATCGCCGTAATTGACCGACTGGTGCCTTCATATGAAAATCCCCATGAACCCCGGCTGCTGGAAGAAATGGATGAGAAGAGCGCTCCCCTGCAGGAAAAACTGTTTCGCACCGGGGTACTGGCGGCCCTGGCTATTGCCATTCACAATTTTCCGGAAGGACTGGCGACCTTTGTGTCGGTATTGCAGGAGCCGGCTCTGGGCATAGCTATTGCCGTAGCCATAGGCATCCACAACATCCCCGAAGGAATAGCGGTTTCGGTGCCGGTCTATTATGCAACCGGTGACCGAAAAAAGGCTTTTATATTTTCGTTTTTGTCCGGATTATCCGAACCTCTGGGGGCCGTAATCGGATATCTTATTTTATTGCCTTTCATAAACGAAGCTATGTTTGCCCTGCTTTTTGCCTCAGTAGCCGGTATAATGATATTTGTCTCTCTGGATGAACTGCTGCCGGCAGCCAGAGAATACGGTGAGGCTCATCAATCGGTTTACGGCATCATTACGGGGATGATGGTCATGGCCTTGAGCCTGCTCTTGATGGGCTGAGATTCATTCCGCCTATTGATTTGAGGATGGCGTCCTTAAAGATTCCAGCGGGTGGAGTTTTGCAGTCCGGGCCGATATATCTCTATTCCCCGCCCTTTTAACCGCGGGGCCGCTAAAGCCGGGAAAAGAGGGAAACCGATGGATAAAGCAGATTTTCTATGCGCGGGGCCAAATCAGCCCTTCCCTGCTCAAATGAAAGTCGAAACAACACCTGCTTGTTATTGAGCAGTTTTATTGATATAGCATTATAATTATGATATTTTTTTAAAAAGCAATCATGCCACGGGTGGGTAATGGAGTTTATGAATATAATTCTTATTGGTATGCCTGGAGCCGGGAAAAGTACCCTGGGGGTGCTGCTGGCCAAAGTCCTAGGGATGGATTTTGTGGATACGGATATTGTCATACAACAACATGAAGGCAGGCTGTTGCAAGATATAATTGACATTTATGGCATTGAGAAATTTATTGAAATTGAGGAAAGAATTATATCTGATTTGAGATTAAAAAATTGCGTTGTAGCTACAGGCGGAAGTGTCATTTTCTCGGCAAAAGCTGTACAGGCCCTTAAACAGGAAGGAAAGATTTTTTATTTGCATGTTCCCTATGAAGAAATCAAAAACAGACTGAAAAACGTGAAGACCAGAGGCATTGTAATAAAGACAGGAAGCAGTCTTGAGGATGTTTATAAGGAAAGAGTTCCTTTATATATAAAATATGCTGATAAAACCGTTGATTGCTCAAATAAGGATATAGAGGATTGTGTTAGTACACTGAGAAGCTTGATCTTAGACGGCCATTTCCTCCCGTGACTCGGAAGCCGTGGAAAGACCCCCGGCAATCTCCGTGCGCAGTGAGCGCTCAAACCGTCTGGAATGCACGTCTCGCTATTTGAGTGTCCGTCCCCTTCCGTTATGTGCTGTCACGCGGTCCCCTGACACCGGCAATTTGTACTGGGACCCAAAACTCGTCGATGATCCGTTCCTCCATTCGCTTTTGGGCGTTGGCATTCACTACCAGCATGATTATAAATAAAAACAGCTGGGCGTATGCCGGTCGTCCTAGTCCATACCGGCGATTTTTTCTTCAATCAGATTAATTTTTTGTACAAAGCGGTCATACATATTACAAATTCGATTTTGTTCAAACTCAAAAAAATGGTGTAAATATCCTCCAGGGACATGATATCGTCGTCTCTGGTGGAGGTATTGTTCAGCACCGGCGCAAACAGGGATTTGATATCGTTGAGGGAAAGAATATTTTTTTAAGTTATACAGTAGAGCCGGCAGGATCATGTGGCTCCCGGGTGTACTTCTTGTTTTCCGGAGGCATGAGCAAGCCCAATTTGGTGTAGTTATTGATCATCGTCTTGGTGAATACCTTATCATCTCCGCTCCTTTTGAACCCGCCAAATTCCCCGTCAAACAGAGAGATCAATTGTACATAGGTAAATCGAAAAGCTCTGATTCAGAGAGTATGGTCTCCTCAATCAGTCTTTCCAGATAATCGCGCTTAAGTCATGAATTTTGTAGAAAAAATAGATGATATGATATGGTAATTGTGAAAGGAAACGGTAATTATCATCTAGTATAAGATAAAGGAGGGAAATAAATCCAGCCAAGTAAAAATAGACGTTTACGGTGGTAGAAACTGGAGGTGGAAAAAAATGAGTCTATTCAAGCGAATCAGCGATAATATCAGAGCCAATCTCAACTCCTTGCTGGACAAGGCGGAGGACCCGGCCAAATTGCTGAACCAGTATCTGCTGGATATGGAAGATGACATTGTCGATGCTGAAAGCGCTGTAGCCAGACAACTGGTGGTGGTTCACAAATTCAAAGCCCATTATGAAGAAGCGGTTGAACTGGCGGCCAAACGTGAGACGCAGGCTTTGGAAGCCCTGCACAAGGACCGGGAGGATTTAGCCCGGCGTGCTCTGGAAGATAAAGCGCTACATAAAGCCAAGGCCGACGACTATTTGATTCAATATGAAAACAATCGCGCGACTGCCGAAACGCTTAAATCTCAGTTAAGGGAAATGAAGGACGAATATGAACGCTTAAAAGCCCAGCGTGACACCCTGGTAGCCCGGGCCGAGGCGGCCAAGGCACAAAAGGAAATCAGCAGCATGGCGGGCGGTTTCGGCAAAGATACTTCCCGCCGGGGTTTCGACCGGATGGAGGAGAAGGTTATGCAAATGGAGGCTGAAGCCCAGGTAGCCACAGAAACTTTCAGTACCGGTCAGGCGTTGGATAAAGAACTGGCCGCCTTGGGAGGCAGCGAAGCGGTTGACCGTGAACTGGCCGCGCTTAAGGAAAAGCTGAAAACCGAAACATCATCCTGATGGGCCAGGCCGGCGATTTTCTAAAAGGGGAGGAGGCTTATGCAAACAGTATATTGGAGTTGTTTGTACGGAGGCATTATTTTCGCGGTGATTACCGTTATTTTCGGAGACTTATTGGGCGATGCCTTTGATGGGTTATTGAATGCGTTATCTTTTGATCATCTGGATTTTTTAAATCCTATGACCCTTGTCGGCGGCATCACCGCTTTTGGCGGCGCCGGCATAATGCTGGACCGTCTTACCTCCCTGGAAACACTGATCGTGGCCGTTTTGGCCATGATGATTGCAACTTCGCTGTCCGTTTGCGTTTATTTTGTCTACGTCAGGCCCATGAAAAACGCCGAAAACTCCAGCGGATACTTGATGACGGAACTGACCGGCAAAATCGGCACGGTAACCGTGCCGATTCCTAAACAGGGATTCGGTGAAGTATTGATAAAAATTGGGGGCGGCAACACCAACCATATTGCCTGCAGTTACGACGGCGAGGAGTTTGCCGCCGGCAGCCGGGTGGTTGTGGCCGCTATTAAAGACGGCACCGTAAGGGTTATCCGTTATCAGGACAATGAATAAGGAGGTATATTTATGTCTGGATTTATCACGATTCCGCTGCTGGTCATAGTAGTTATTATAATATTGGGTCTGGCCTTTTGGGCCAGATATAAAACCGTAGGTCCCGATGAAGCGATGATCGTTACCGGATCATTTCTGGGCAGCAAAAATGTCCTCTCCGATGATCCGGCCCGAAAAATCAAAGTGGTCCGGGGCGGGGGCGCGTTTATTCTGCCTATCTTCCAACAGGCCAACTTTCTGTCCTTGCTGTCCCACAAGCTGGACGTTACCACGCCGGAAGTGTATACGGAACAGGGCGTACCGGTCATGGCCGACGGGGTGGCCATTATAAAAATAGGCGGTTCGACCGACGATGTGGTTACCGCCGCCGAGCAGTTCATGGGCAAACCCACCGAGGCGCTCCGCTTGGAAGCTCAGGAAGTGCTGGAAGGGCACCTGCGGGCCATACTGGGCACCATGACCGTGGAAGAGGTCTATCGCAACCGCGACAAGTTCGCCCAGGAGGTGCAGGCGGTAGCCGCCAACGATCTAAAAAAAATGGGCTTGCAGATTGTATCCTTTACGATCAAGGACGTCCGGGACAAACAGGGATATCTGGACGCGCTGGGCAAACCCCGAATCGCTGCGGTCAAACGGGATGCTGAGATCGGCGAGGCCGAAGCCGTCCGGGATGCCCGCATACAGAAAGCCCTGGCCGACGAAGAAGGACAAAAAGCGGAACTGCTTAGAGACACCAAGGTCGCCGAGGCAACCAAAGAAAAGGAACTGAAGATCGCTGCCTTCAAACAGGAACAGGACACCGCCAAAGCCGAGGCCGACCAGGCCTATAAAATTCAGCAGGCCCGTTCCGAACAAATCGTGGTGGAAGAACAGATGAAAATTGAGCTGGTGCGCAGAGACCGGGAAATTGATCTGCAGGAGAAGGAAATCCTGCGCAAGCAAAAGCAATATGACGCTGAAGTCAAGAAAAAGGCCGACGCCGACCGCTATTCCGTCGAGCAAGCCGCCGAGGCGGAAAAAGCCAAACGCATGCGGGAAGCCGACGCCCTGCAATATAAGATTGAAGCGGAGGCCAAAGCCAATGCCGAGCAAAGGCGGCTGGAAGGGTTGGCCATCGCCGACGCCGAACGGGCCAAAGGAACTGCTGAAGCCGAGGTCATCCGTCTGCGGGGTCTGGCCGAAGCCGAGGCCAAACAAAAATTGGCCGAAGCCTTCGATAAATTCGGCGAAGCGGCGGTGCTGGACATTATCGTCAAAATGCTGCCGGAATTGGCCGCCAAAGTCGCCGAGCCGATCAAGGCCGTCGATCATCTGACGGTGGTCGATACCGGCAACGGAGCCGGAGCCGCCCGGCTGAGCAATTATGTAACCTCCCTGATGGCGACTGCCCCGGAAATGGTGAAGAGCGTTTCCGGGATTGACATGACCCAGATGATCAAAGACCTGACCCAAAAACCTTCTGATAATGCAGCCCCTCAGACACACGGGTAATGCTTCAATTATAATACTTCCGGCCAAAACAGCCGGGCCGGTGCGATTAAGCCACAGGCCCGGCTGTTAAAGGTGACAAGGGGACGGCAGCTTGGGTGAAAAGATCGTTAAACAAAACGGGCTTATTGACCTTCGGATTAGATAAATATAACCTGCTCCAGACCTAAAAAATGCTTATCGCTGGTAGCCACCTGGCACTCCCAGGCTTTGGCGGTCGCATAAACAATGACGTCCTCCATGGGCAGACCGTGCCTCAAACTCAGACTGGCTGCTAGTAGAGTCAGGTGTTCGTTTAAATCAACCACTACGGTTTTGCCTTCTGTACTCTGCTGTTGTTACCGGTGTTATCAACATTCCCTTATGGTTTCTTTTCAGTATCGTTCTCGTTCTGATCATCATCTTCAATATCTTGTTCTCCAAAACCCTGCTCGGCTTTCATGGTTTGCCCCGCCTGTTTAAATTCATTTTTCACCTTGCGCACGCGGATCAGCGCAATCAAGGCGGCAATGATCAAGAGAACCAGGGCGAGCGATATCCACCAGGGCATACGGGTCAACTGCTCCCAGGCCTGCACCCGGTCCTGAAAGGTCTTGGGTACCCGGACCGTTTCCGTTTCCGGAATAAATTGGTTCTGAATGTTTAACTGAGAGTCCACTAAGGCCATTTGCCCGTCCAGGGATCCCAGAAGAGCGCTGTCGCTTAATACTGATTTAAGAAGATGGCGATCCGCTTCCTGGCCGTAAAGAATTACATAAACGCGCCGCACCGGATTCCAGGGGGATCTGATCACCTGAAACAGGATTTTATTGCTCAAAGTTTCAGGAATGAGCTCTATCCCCTCTTTAATTTTTAGACCTCCATCTCCGGTAGGAGCAACCGCCAGATTTTGGCGAATTTTCTCCGGCAACTGCAGTTCCTGGTAAGAACCTAAAAAAACCAGGTCCATGTTTTTATAGGCAGCGGGGGCGGCATCCGGCTGCCATATCTGCCAGTTGTAGCTTTGTCCTCCATTCTGTCCCGCACGGGTTGCCAGAAGCGCGGCCGCCTCCGCATCACCGCCGGCCGCATTGCCCAGTCCTATAACCAGGGCCGGTTCATCCGAGTCTGTACGCGGATAAAAATAAGGAAAGGTTTTTAGGCTGGGTTGGAGCATAATGTCCCCCGGCAGCAGCACCAGTTCCGAGTCCGCATCAATAACGGTCCAGGCGCTGTCATGATAATCCTTGGAGCAGTCAATCAAGCCCAAATAATGATAGGTCTCAATACCGATTTCAATAACCGGGGAAGTTAAGGCTTCTTCCGGAATAACTACTTTCAAGGTTCCTTCATCGGCATTGGCTACGCTCAACTTGGTGCTGCCGACCGGGGTTCCGTTGATATAGACGGTCAGCAGCGACCGGTCGGAAATCAAGGTTTGAGCATGCCGGAAGCAGATATTCACATATGATCCCCGGCCGCTTTGCACCCCCTGCGGCTGTACAAAGGATAGATTGGTGCGTTGATGGAAAACCCCGGCCAGATTGAGGTCCCCATAGCCAAAATCAGAAAATTTATACATCTCTTTCTCTCTGCTCAAAACCGGTCCAGAGTCGGAAGCAACGCAGGAATCTAAAACCAGGGAATCCTGATCCGCCTGTTGCAGCAGGATCTTGTTGGTGATGAAATTGGCGGCCTTTTCCAAACCCTGGCTCGTGTTGCCGGTAATCAGCGTGTTATAGTGCTCTTTTCCTTCGGACGGACCCGCGATGGATAAAAAGCCCTGCTCGTCTTCCAAGTCGCCGGCGGGTAATTTGACCTCCTGGTTGCCAATCCAGGCAGACAGCGGGCCTATGTAGACCTGATTTTTACTCTTTTCCGGGGCTGGCGCTCCCGCCAATACCCGATAATCCAATTGAGTTCTATAACGGTAAGCACTGCCGATGGAAGAGGATAACCTTAGCAGGGAAGTTAGAGAATCAGCCGGGTAATCCCGGGGGATGATAAAGTACGTGGACAGAACCGACGGACCGGACAGTCCCTCGTAATAGAGCGGATAAAAGGCCGACAATAGCGATTGGGGATAACGCTTCAAGCCCATCTCCAAATACGAATCAGGGTGGAGCACCACCCAATTGTTGGGATTGTCAATATCAGCGCACTCGCCTTCAACCGAGCGCTGCCGGCATTCAAATTTAATTTCATTGGTAACGTTTGCTTTCAAGCTTGCTGCCGGAATGGTCACATTCCACCAGCCCTGGCCTTCATTTTGCAGGTTATATATCCCTTTGGTCGCAATAGGGACGCCATTGACGGATACACTTAAGGCGGAGAGGCGGTCAATTAAAGTATTGGAGAAGCTGAAATGCAACCGCAGAACACAGGTGGATACTTCTCCTCCGGCAGGCATAAAAAGCCAATAAGATACGGCGTTTTGGGGCATATTTAAGGTTTGCTCCGTTTGGATAAAGGGGATGGCGTAGGTCTGCTGCGCTTCAATCGTGGCCGGAGGCGTCTGAGCAAAAGCTCTTGCCGGCAACAGCAGAAAAATTATGATACTCCAAAGGATTGCCTTTTTTATCTGCGCATAAGATGTATTCCTCATAGTTTCCTCCCTGTTTTACCTTAATACCGCCAGATCTAGCCCGAGCCGGACCTGGCAGCCTGGTAGACGGTATCGTGTTCCGCCGTTGTCAGGCCGTGAGATGTTTTCTCCCAATAAAAAGGCTTGCTTATTAATTGGAACAAAGCCTTATAGGCGGCCACACTCATTAAAACCCAGTACAGCGGGGACAGCAAAGCATATTTTATTATACCGTAGGAAAAAGGCTGTCTTTTTTCCAGCGCAGATTGGCGGATAACCCAATACATCCCTACCGCATTGGTATAGATGAACATAAAATTGCCAAAAAACATCAGAAAACAAGAGATATAATAGAGCACTCCCGGGAACAAAGCCTGTATCCACCCAGCCTCAGTCAAACACCACAATATCAGGAGCAGCCAAAAAATCGGATTTACCAAGGGCAGGAGCGGGGTGCCCAGCATCATGGCCTGATAGCCGATAAAGCCTTTCAACCCGCAGGCTTTATATAATTGGACCGGGTGGCGCATATGTACCAGCCAGGTTTGCATATATCCTTTAAGCCAGCGGGATCTTTGTCTGATCCAGTTATCTATTCTGGAGTTGGCTTCTTCCCAGGTGCGGGAATCAATAATGGCAGTCTTATATCCCTTTTTGAAAAGCCGGATCCCCAAATCGGCGTCTTCGGTAACATTGAAAGGATCCCAGGCGCCTACTTCCCTTAAAAAATCAATTTTAAAATGATTGGAGGTTCCGCCCAAAGGGATAGGGGTTTTAATCTGCATGATGCCTACCAGCAGCAATTCGAACCACATGCTGTATTCCTGGGTGAAAAGCCGGGTCAGAGTATTTTGCCGGCTGTTGAAATAATTCAGCTTGCTTTGGACGCACACATAACTGGGCGGCAATTTTTTAAAGGCCAGATAAACCTTTTTCAGCTGATCTGCTTCAGGGCGGTCTTCCGCGTCATAAATCACGGCATATTCGCCTCGGGCTTTGATCAGTCCGTAATTGCACGCTTTGGGTTTGGTTTGCGGCTGGGAAGCAGGCACGATCATCGGGGTGAAAAAATGGGGCAAGTCCATATCTTTTACGACCGCAATCGTTTCCACATCGTCTTCTTCCAGCAATATGCAGACATCCAGCTTGTATTGAGGATAATCCAAATTTTGAATATTGCGGATTAAATCCCGGATCACTTCCTTTTCTTTATACACCGGAACCAGGATCGTATAGACCGGCAGATCTTTTTCATCTATTCCGGCCAATTCCTCCGCACTGAAACGAAGCTGAGTGTCCCTATTTAAGCCTTTAAACACAATGTATAACTTTAAGACGGTCATGACGGCATAGAGGGCCTGAACAAAAATATTGATAATGAACAAGGCGGCGCTATAATTCAATAGAAACAAGTCCAACAGTACGATGCCGATGGCAATTAAAATTATGCTCTGGGTTTTGGAAAAGGTCACGATTGCCGAGTTTTCCGGCTGTTCGTCATACAATTGGAATATGCTTTCCTCCGCCTGTTGGCGCCCGTAAACTATTTCCCAAAGGTTTTCGATCTCGGTCATAGTGGTTAGAACTTGCCGGACCGGCCGATCCAGATAACTCTCAATTTCACGTTCGGCCTCCGGGCTGAGGATTTCGTTAACCGCAAGTAAATAGGCGTCCGGACGCCGGTTAATCAAAATGGCATTGTATTTAAGCGCCACCTCATAAGGAATCTGCTCCGTAATCTGCATTTCTGACTGCAGGCCTATCCGTCCGATATTATGCTGCATGGCCAGATAACGGCAGAGTATTTCCGGAGTAATATAGCGTAAAAACAACAAAATATCTCCCAGCCGTCCTCCGCTTTTCTGCTGCAGACGGATAGCCTCCTGAAGCTGCTCGGCGGTTATCTCCCGGTTCTGCACCAGCATTTGCCCCAGGGTCAGCCTGGGTTTGTCATGGGCAGCAAGAAAATCGGCCAAGACCTCAGGCTGTATATAGCCTAAAAAAACCAGAATATTGCCTAAACGGTCTCCGTTTTGCTCTTGAAAGCGCAATGCCGTATTTAATTGAGCCGGCGTAATAAGTTCGGCCTGCAGCAGCCGTTCACCCAGCCGGGAAAATTGACTGTTGGCGATGAATTCCGTAAAATCCGGTAAAGAAATGAATCCATTTTCAACCAGAATGTTCCCCAGCACTCCACCCCTTTGCTTCTGCAGCTGCAGAGCGGTTTTCAGTTGTTCCGGGGTAATATATCCTTGCTGCAGCAAGGTTTCTCCAATTCGGCTCCCCTCGTACATAGATAGCTGACCTCTCGTTTAAACCCAAATGACAAGCATACATTATGATGCAGACTATAGACACTGAATCTATTGCTGCAATCCTCAAATCTGCTTTGCAATTGACTGCAGGCCAATACCATTCACCTCGTCTGGCACCCCCATGCGGTATCCGCTAGTTCCAGGGAAACATTCATACAGCATCAGACCGGCCTGAAATTTTTCACATGTAAAGAAATTATTTCAGAAGGGTATGAGTTGAAATTATGACAAATTTCGTCATGGCTGCCTCAAATATATAAACAGAATATAACAATATATTGTTATATTGTCAAAGTGTTATCGCCAATTAGCTTAACCGATGCTGCAGAATCTTTGGCTTTCGCAGTTAGAGTTCCCACCGGGTTTTTCCAGTCAACGGCTTGCATTGGATTATTCCGCTCCAAGCAAGTATGCTGTCATCAATATGATGGATATTTATGGTATTGCGGATATACAATACCCATTTTCCATAGATTTGTTGCTTGACAGTTAACCTCAATTGACGAAAATAGAATCAGTTGAGGTTTTTGGAAATTGACTTTACGGATAGGAGCAAAGTAATGAACCACGCAGAGCAAATGAGCCCGGCCAGGAGTACTATGCTCACAATATTTTTGATTGTTTTCGGCTTGGAAATGATCGGGGGCGTTTATGTAGGCTACTTTAAAGACCTGAGAATGGTGGATGCCTTTGCCAGAACGGCCAATGCTTTCTATGTATTATTTGTAGATCCTCCCCGCTTTGCTTCTATCGGTTTGATCTGGAATCCCCTGCCCAGTATTACACAACTGCCTTTCGTGGTCCTGGCCGGGATATGGAAGCCCCTGGTTACCCACGGAATTGCAGCCGCCGTCGCCACTTCTTTATTTGCCGCCGGCAGTGCGGTCATCTTATTCCGGACTTTTTGCCGCTTCAATATCGACAAAAAATTCATAGCCATTTTACTCACGCTCTATCTGTCCCATCCCTTTATTTTTTATTACGGCTTTAATGGTATGAGCGAGGGATTTTTTTTCTTTTTTATGATTTATGCGGTTTCCTACATGACTTTATGGATCAGTGAAGGATCCCCGGATTATATCATACATATGGCCTTTGCCCTGGCGTTGGCATTTTTTTGCCGCTATGAGGCGATTCCTTTGGCGGCGGCCTTAGGGATCGGGGTGCTGATTGTTATTTTTTTCAGTCCCCGGGAGAAAAAATTTATTCCGGTAAACGACCGGAAAGAAAAGTATTTTTACGCGGAAGGAACCGCGCTTATACTTTATACCCCCTTTGTTTTTTCCATTTTCTTATGGATCCTTTTTAATTGGGTTATTTCCGGCAATCCCTTGTACTTTGCCAATTCCTCTTATTCTAATTCTTCTTATCAAACCATAAGTCCTATGTCTACCACCGCTCCCTGGGAAAGCCTGGTATATGCAGCCGGCAAATTGACTTCTTTCATTCCGCTTTTTATAGGCATAGTAGCGGTGAGAATTATGAATCGCCGTTTATTTAAATATGATTTTTATGTTTTATTATCCCTGGTTTTAGCCATGCTCGGTTTTCATTATGCAATGCTGATTACCGGCTCCTCCTGGGGCTGGCTGCGCTTTTTTTCCTATGTCCTGCCGATCGCTTTTGCCTGGTTGCCCTATGAGCTTGCTCAGCCGGCCAAGGATCAATTTACGCGAAAACTTACGCCCATTATTCTTATAGTCTCCTTAACGATATCATGGGGAGCCGCTTGTAACGTTTTGGCTGATCCTCAGAAATCGCTGGAAGAACACAGCTTAAATAATACAACTGATGAAAGCCGGCGGATTGCTGGTTACATCAATGACAATCTTGTTGATTCCAAACTACTTACCGACTCTTTTGCTACGGGAGAAATTCTGGTCAATCTCAACAGCATGTCCAATGTGATAACCAGCGCCAGCCTGGATTTTTCTGATATAATAGAAAATCCCCGCAAGTATGAGATCGAATATATTTTACTGACCGATCCCCAGCTAAGGACCGGCGCTTTAGACGCCCTTAATCAGCAATACCCCGGCCTGTACAGCGGACAAGAAGATTGGTGTGCACAAGAGAAGGTCTTTGAAAGCTTCAAGCTTTTCAAAGTCATCTATTAGCTGACCTTTCGGGTTGGTTTAGCGGCGGGGAACAGGCCGGCTTGGTTAAAGTTTTTCCTAAAGACAAGCTGTCAGGAAGCGATAAGCAATATAAAGCAGACCAGTTGGAGGCGTGTTTATGTTATCAGTGGTTATCCCGGTATTTAATGAAAAAGACAATATCAGAGAACTGATTAGGCGTATCGAAAATACCTTGATAAACCGGGAATATGAAATTATCTTTATGGATGACAGTACGGATGATACGCCCCAGGTCATTGCCGGGCTGGCCGCAGGTAAAAAAGGCATCAGACTTATTCACCGGGATCATGCCAGGGGCTTGGCTTCCGCAGTGGTTGAGGGATTCGGGCAGGCCCGGGGAGATATTCTGGCCGTGATGGATGGGGATTTGCAGCATCCCCCTGAATTATTGAAAAAAATGCTGGTTGAAATTGAGCAGGGCGCGGATATTGTGGTTCCCAGCAGGTTTATTCAAGGCGGCAGCGACGGAGGTCTAAATCCATTAAGGAAACTGGCCTCGGCCACCGCCCGTTATGGGGGAAAATTTCTTTTGCACAGCCTGCGCCCCATTTCAGATCCGACCGGCGGGATCTTTATGCTGAGAAAAGAAGTACTGCGGGATAAACGACTGGATCCGGTGGGATGGAAAATATTAATGGAAATATTGGTATTGGGTAATTATCATGTTTTGACTGAAATTCCCTATCGTTTCGACCTACGAAATGCAGGTCAGTCTAAATTCAGCTTTAAAGTACAACTGCAGTATTTATACCATTTGCTGAAACTGCTCAAACGCAGCCCCTCTGACCGGCGATTTTACGTATTTTGTCTCATCGGCGGTTCCGGCGTGCTGGTGGATATGCTGGTGTTTGCCTGGCTTAATTCCTGCTATCCGGTTTTAAATGTGAATGGCAGGGCGGTCGTCTCTGCGCTGGCGGCTATGACTTCTAATTTTGCCCTGAATAATTTTTTTACCTGGGGCGACCAGTTGCCCCGCCGCTCCCGTTGGAATATTGTTTTTTCCCGCTTCGGCAAATACTTAATCGCATCCTCCTTGGGAATATTGGTGAAAAGCCTTATTTTATTTTTCGCCTATAACGTTTTAGGGGTGAACAAATACCTCGCCAATTTGGCAGGGATTATCTGTGCCAGTTTTAATAATTATGCCTTGAGCAAATGGTGGGTATGGGGAAACGCCGACCATGGTCCGGTTATTTACCGCAGATCCGTGTAAGCCAAAACTTTCCCTTGGAATAGATTTTGCCTGGGGAACGCTCCATCTTCATATTACTATACGAACATTAAACACCAGGTGGCAGCTTATCTTCCATCAGACCGCGAAGATTTATCGTGTTTCCGTCCACAGCAAATGTGCCGTCCCCATTGGCGTGGAATGTTCGGCGTTCTTTTCGCTCCTGATCAATCCAGGCACGTACTCCCTGCAAAACAAAAATGTTTTGAGGTTCCAGATAGTCAATCACGCGGCACTCCAAGCAGGCAAGGCACTCGGAAATCAGCGGAGCTTGCACATCAGTCGCCGGTAATGCAGTAAGGCCAAATTTTTGAAACTTGTCCACCTCTGCGCCGGAGCAACTTCCGATACCGACTACCTTTTCCGCCAGATCAATCGTCGGAATTGCAAGCACGCATTCTTTGGTATGCCTAAGAGCCTGGAATGAATAATTCCAGGGACCGGTTGTCAGGGCAATCTTCGGGGTAAAATCCATCACCATATGCCATGAGATGGTCATGATATTGTTCCGGCCTTTATCGTTCGTAGTAACCAGAATCACAGGCCCCGGCTCAATCAGCATGAACGCTTTTTCAATCGGCAATGCTGTCGTTAACATATTGCCCACCGCCTTCTTTATTGTCTTTGGTATACTTCCATTCAAGATTTGCAGGAGACCACTTAAAGGGATTGTTAGGGTGCTTTTCTTATGGCATAATATGCTAAAATAATTTCATAGGAGTTGCCGTTTGGCGGTTAGGTCACTTTCCCGAGAGGGGAGGTGATGTTTATGATTACTTGGACGGAGCTTTTTGGTTTCGGACTTTTAATTGTAGGAATCATTTCCTTATGTCCTAAACATAAGAAATGAAACCAGGCCGCCAGTGAAGGCGGCCCAACATAGTTAGGACCTACCGCCGTAGCAAAAGCGGCAACTCCTTTTAATTAATTATATCGTAACATGACGCTTTTTATCCGTCAAATAAAGCCCGCACCCGGTTAAGAATACGCCCCTCAAACTTTTTATGGTCTATCGCCCGCCATAGCTGGAGCCGCCGCCTCCTCCGCCTCCGCCTGAGGAAAAGCCTCCGCCTCCGCCTGAGCCTGAAGACGACTTGCTGACCGCTTTTTGGGCGGTTTGGATGGAACGCTCCACCGCGTTGCCTATCTCGCTGAAAGAATTGTGAAAAGCGTCAAAACCGCTGTAAGCCTCGTAAGCATACCATCCGTAGCCAAAGCGGTGATCCCCGTCCTGCAGATTGGGAAAGACCAGTTCCAGCTGTTTCATCACTTCCCGGGCCACCCCTAAAGTGACCGCGTAGACCAGATAATGTTCCCATATAATCAGGCTGGGGATTTCATGACGCTGCATCTGAGAAAAGTGCAGCAGAAAGCGTTTAAAGGCCTGCCAGCGCACCAAATCTTCCTGGCCGCTAAGAGAACGCTTTTTAAAGGAGCGCGGCGCCAAGCCGACGATGGCTCCGGCGATCATCAAAGCCGCTCCGGGTATGGCCATGGTGTTGACGGCAATAGTCCCCAGTATAAAAAGCGCCAGGCCTGCCAACAGGGTGAACAAAGGCATATTGCCGCTGTGTTCGAAGAATTCCGCCTGCTCCCCCTGGGCGATTAATTGCCCCGTCCACTGTTGCCAGAACTCGTAAAAATGCTCGCTGTACTTTTTAGAAAAGGCTTCTATATCAGCCAAATACAGATAATCGCGGCCATTGGCAATGGTACGGTGCAGATACTCCAGCAAATCCTGCTCATGGGGATGCAGTTCGGCCTCGGCCGGCTTTCTGAGCGCCGCCGGGTTGGGCGGCTCAAGAAAAGTGAGGCGATAGGTTTTCACTTCCCGGCTGCCCAGCAATTTGCGTACCTGGACCTGCTCTTCCTCAATGCGCAGGAATCTGCGCCGGGCCAAGTCCAGTATGGTGGCGGTGAGATCATGGGGCTGCACTTTTCCATAATTCCAGAGTACGCTCAGTTCCGCCGGGCTGTACTGATTGGGCAGATCCCGGTAGTAAGGGCCGTCAAATTGGGTAATATAAGCGCGTCCGTAGCGTCGCCACAACAGCATCACCACCAGGACGGCGCCTCCCACCAGGACAATCGCCCCGCCCGCCTCCGCCCGGGCCAGCCAGCGCTGACGGTTGGCGTCCCCGGCCCAGGCTTCCTCTTCGGCTAATATGGCGGACAGCGCGTCCCGGCCGTTATGGGCTTCGGATGGAGCGTTGGGAAACAAAGCCGCCGGCATCACCACCCGGCCTTCCACGAAGGTATAGGGAGGAAGCTTTTTAACCTGCCAGCTTATTCGGTCAGCGCCGGCAAAATTTACTTCTCCCTGCAAAGGACCGTGCCCCCAGATTCTTATATCTTCCCCTTGTTTATAACCTTCGGCTCCCGCCGGCAGTTTCAGGTCCACCTCGACCCGGCCGATTCTCTGCGCATTGGAACTATCAATGAACTTACGGTACAGTTCGGCTCCGTCGCTGTGAACGGTAACCGCGTTGATGACCCGGTAAGAGACCTCAAAGGTACGCACTTCATCCCGGGCGGAAATACTCCAGTCTATCACCATTAGCGAGCCTTCGCTCTTGATCAGGAAAGTCCCGGGAGAGCCATATTCGCTGCCGGAATTATAAGTGTAGGGCCGGCCGTTCTCACGAACCATAACCTCCACAATGGGCGTGCTGCCTTGAGGAATCTTCACAAAAAATCCGTTCCATTGGCCGGAAAAATCAATGGTTATTTTTTCCGTAACCCGCATGGAAGCATCCGGCAAGGCTTCCGCTTCCACCACCACTTGTTCCATGCTGAAAGAACGGGCCTGGGCGCTATTCGCCCCCCACCCCAGCAACAATACCCCCAAAAATAAACCCAGCAAGCCGATCTTTAACCGCCGAGGACTTCCTCTCCAACCTGTCATCGCTGTAAAACCTCCCTTTACATATCCTCTTGTTGGGCAAGCTGTCGCTGTGACTGTCATAACCCTAAGGGAGCGCGGCAATCCCCTTCATCAGCCGGCTTGCATTCGTCATGGTCTGCCCTGCAGAATACTCTTCATTGAACCCCTGTTAAAAATCTACCTGCACGTTCTGCCGGGCCTCGGTCTCACCCTGCAAAGTAAAATAATCCACCATGCCGAATCCCAGCATACCGGCCACCAGATTAGTGGGAAACAATTCCAACTTGGTGTTGAAGCTCTGCACCGTGTCGTTATAGAACTGGCGGGCAAAGGCAATTTTGCTTTCCGTATCGCTCAGTTCGGTCTGCAATTGCATAAAATTGGTGTTGGCCTTGAGCTCGGGATAGGCTTCCGCCACCGCGAACAAGGATTTTAAAGCCCCGCTCAGCATCGTTTCCGCCTGGGCCTGCTCTCTTACGTTCCCGGCGGCTATGGCCATATTCCGAGCCTGGGTCACTCCTTCCAGGGTGTCTTTCTCATGTTGCGCGTATCCTTTTATGGCATTCACCAGATTGGGAATCAAATCATAGCGCCGTTTCAATTGCACATCCACCTGGGACCAGGCGTTTTGCACCCGTTGCCGCAACTGTACCAAACCGTTGTAAGCAGCAATCAGAAATACCGCCACCGCCATGAGCAACATAGCCAAGACCCCAATGACCACCATCGTTTCCATATGAATCCTCCCTGTTCATTTTTAGTATTGGGTACGATCGTCCCGGATCGTCTCGTAATTGGGGGACCAGCGTATCACCGTTTCCGCCGCCTGCTCCGGTTCTATCCGCGTAAGAGCAGTCATCCTGTAATACTCCACGGTTCCGCTGGGATCGGTGGACAGAACCAGGCCCCGGCCCGGCGTGTAATAGGCGACGGACTGAAATTCCGCCGCCTGGTTGTCTTCCCGCACCACCAGGCAGTTTTTAAAGCTCGTAAAGCCCAAATCCAGGTCTATCCCCATGTCCATCACCGTCCAGGTGATATTCCCGAATTCATCCGAATAGCTCCAGGTTTGCCCTACGGTCAAATTATTTTTTAAGAGGGGGACGATTTCCATCGGAGTTTGATCCAGGATGTAATAAGTGCCATCCGCCCGTTCCACATAATGAAACCCATAGCCGAAGGATTCTCCCCGTTCCACCCCGGTTTCGGCTTCGCTCACCCGCACCGCTTCAGTGGGAACCACCAGGGCGCTGACCCGCTCCACCACCCCCGACATCCCGTCCGGGTAATTCACAAAAAAGGTGCACTTCAGCCAGGGCTCCGACAGGTAGGTGGAGGCCCGGCTCAAATCCGCCGCCGCTTCCTGGTCCGGAATGGCCGACTGGGCGGCAGGGGCGGCGGTTCCGTTCTGCCGGGCTGCTGACGGCAGGGAGGCCGCCGGGTCTGGGTCCGGACTCTCGCCTCGCGACAGCCACCAGTATAATCCCCCTCCCCCCAGGAAAACCACCGCCAGTATGGATATCATAATAATTAAGTTTTTATTCCCGGCGCCTTGACCGCCCGGACTGGCAAAAGTCCCGGAAGGCATCTGCTGTCCGTAGCCCGGTGGGGATAGGGGCCCGGCTTGCCGCACCGTGGGCTGCCGGTTAACGGCTCCGGGCGGCGCGGTTTGAAGCTGTCTGTTTACCGGCTCCTGCCGGTCAGCCGCCGGCCCCGCCAATGATTGAACCGAAAAGCCGCATTCGTCGCAAAAACTGGCATTGGGCGCCAACTCGGCCCCGCACTCAGGACAGAATTTAAGATTGCGCACATTCCTCACTCCCTTTAAACCGGCGCGCCGCAGCTGCTGCAGAATTTCTTGCCCGCTCGGATTTCACCGCCGCACTGACTGCAGAATTTGGCTTTGGGAGGGTTTTCCTGCGCTTTGGCAACCGGAGCAGCGGCATGGCCGGTTACGTTTTTTACCGCTTCCAGCCAGTTGAGCAGCGTAGCGGCCGTCTCGGGCGCGGTGCCTGCCTGGTGGCGAAAACGTCCTTTTCCTCCGCTTCCGGTTTCGAAAGAAAACAGGTGATTGGTAAAGGCGGTTGCGGCCAGGAAAACCCGGGACAGGCTCCTTTCCTCCCCCTGGATCAGCACACTGGCCTGCCAGCCGGTGGCACTCATCCAGGAACTGATAAATTCAGTTCCCATCAGCCGGGAGCGTTCTCCCAGATTAAAGACGGATTCGCTGCCGGTGATAAATCCCAGTTCCTCAATCTTCTTCAGGTGCTCGGGATTTAAGGCCACCGGGACATTTTTCAGGTCCGGGGTGATTTCAAACAAAGCGGGCAGCAGCCAGCGTTGGTCCCCGCTGGTCAGCGATCGTTTCAGCAATTCCACAAAGTCCCCGGTGCTTATGGACGTATCAATGGCGACGGAGCGATAATCCAACATGCTCTCCAGATAAAAACGCCGGTATAGGTCGATGCAGTGCAGGGCGCAGACCAGGACTTCGCTCTCCCAAACAGCGCCGCCGAATACCGCCGGATAGTCCTCCATGCCCGGGGATGCATAAATGCCGGTCCACCATTCCAGAAATGATTTTCCGTCGGGGAAATGCAGCAGCAGCAAGTCGCCCTCCGAATTTACAAACTGCCCTAAAACCGCACTGTTTTCTTTGGACACCAGGGCGTAATAGCGGTCTTGGGCCGCATGGTTTCCGCCGCTTTGGAAGGAAATCTTTAAATCCGGTTCCAGCAGTTGCCGGGCAATGATCTGGAACGCAGGACTCTCCGCTAAAGCTTTGAACCACTCTGACGGACTGCTAACCGCCGCCTGCTCCGGGTTGTATTGAAAGGACGCCAAGCTGTTGCCCGCTAAACCCGAACGTCTGAACAAATGGTCGACATCCCCGATTGCCAGTTTGAAAGTTTTCATGTTCGCCGGACCTTGATTCATGTCCATTTTCATGCCTCCTTATCCGCTCCATAATTGCTGATGCTTGATTCCCCTATTTCCGGGCCGCTCTTAGCGAGCCGATGCGGCTGGTCAGCTTATCAACAAAATCTCCCGGGCTGTCATAGCCCAGTTCCGCCAGACGGGCCGCCCGGGAAGCCGGAGACAGACTGTTGTCATTAACCGCGTCAATGGCCTTTTTCATGTTTTCCGGCATATCGGCAACTTTATAATCCATATTTTTGTAGCCTTGTTCCAAGTTCCGCACCTGGGAGGAAGCTTTTCTCAATTGCTCCATGGCCTCGGTCTGGTTCTTAATATCACCCTTTTCCCAGTAATGATTGATTTTGTTCTTTTCCATCAGTCCCAGCCCTTCAGCGTCAAGCAGACTGCCTTCCCCTCTGGCCGCTTGCGCCGCAGCCGCCCTGTCGGGAGACTGGCCGTCCAATATAGAAGTCCGCTGAGTGCTAAAATCCCGGGCCGCCTCGTGATGATACACGTCGGTAGGGCTTTCCCCGTGCAGTTCTCCCCACTTGCGGTACTGCTCCGCCTGAGACATTTTACCCCAGTCTTCATTGGGAAACTTTCTAGCCGCATCCTGGGGATCAAAGCCGGTGTTCTGCGCATAGGATTTGAAGTAGGTATCCTCCCATTCACCGCGGGGTATCTCCACCCATTCTTCTTTTCCATTGCGTATTACCTTACGCGTAGCGATAATGTCGTTGTCGGTGTTTACATCCCAGGAATGATATTCCTTGCCCGGTGTTCTCACCGTCTCCACCCTGACTTCTCCGTATTTGTCCCTGAGCGAATCCTGTACATCTTTGTAGCTGGGCTCGTATACATTTTTGTTCAGGGTTTCGTTATACTTCATCTGCACATTTTTAGCGCCGTGATCGCCCAGTTCAGCGCCCAGGCCGTCGATCTCCTGAACTTCCTTTAGCTTGCGCATGGCCGCCGGATCGGATTTCAGTTTCAGGACATCATCGACGCTGAGTTTCTCACCCCGCTGCACCTTGTCGGCCAGCTCCCAGTTTTTCTCTTCGGCTTGCAGCCGGTATTCGTCATACTTGGCCTGTTCCCTGACCAGCTCTTGCTTTTTGCCCGCGGGCAGCTTATCAAAATCATCCATATTTTTTTGCAAGGATTTTTCCGCTTTGGCGATCGCCCGGGGATCGTTTATCACGTCCGCATCTGAACGGGCGCCGCGGGTCGGCCGGTCGACAGGAGCCGATTTACCCGCCGCATCAGCCGCCTCATCCGCCGCACCGGTCGCTTTTGGGCCGGGCAGGTCAGGTCCGTCGGCCGCTTTGCCGGTCCCTCCGGCTATATCGTCACTGCTGCCGGAGGCTGCTCTGCTGACGGCCTTGCCCAGATCGTCGCTGCCACCCGCCGGACCTTTACCGAAGGCTTTGGCCAGATCGTCGGCGCTGGCTACTTTTAAGCCCGCATCGGCAATCTTGTCATCGACAACCTTTCTCAGCCCCTTGGCTCCCGCGTCATCTAATTTCTTGGCCAGATCTGCCAGGGCCTCTTCCGCGCTCTGTTTGCTGATCATTCCTAGTTTTCTGCTGACGATTTGATCGCCGGCGGCAGCTTCCACGGCGATTCTCTCAGCGATGTCTCCCGCCTTTTGCGTAAGATTGGGGAATGTTTCCGCAAATTTCTGCATGGCTTTGCCCCCGGCGGCACCAATCAATTCGCCGCCAGCTTCTTCCAGAATCATCTGTCCGATAGCTTTGGCAACCGCCCTGCCCCCGGTTTCGCCTTGGTGTATCGAATTATTGATGCGGTGCATGGCTTCGGTTACGGTCATGATATACTCTGAACTTCCCCCGGTAGCCGCCCCAATAGCTACCCTGGCTCCCATCCCAATCCAGGAAATGCTGCCGTCGGCTTTTTCACCGGCAACCACTTCCCTGGACGTCTCCAGATTGGCTTTCAGGGCCGAATCCAAATCTTTGTACCAGGGGATATCTTCCCAGCGTTTCCCGGTATCAGCGGCGGTCGTACCCATTATACGGTTGTCAATGATTTTGTTGATCTGCTCCATCCTGTCCCGATTGATTTCCTTGCCGGCCAGCATATCGTCTTTCAACTTCTGGATAGCCTTATCCATATCCCCGGGTCCGACTGGTTCGCCGATACCATATTTCTCGGCCACTTTCTGCATTTGCTCCAGGCGCTTCCAGTCAGAGAGATTCTGGTCGATGGCCTGGCTGGCAGCATCCTGCCGCTGGCTCATTTTCTCAATGTCTTCCGCGGCCCGGCGCCGGTCTTCGGCCAGGTCGTTCTGCCACTCTTCAAATCTGTCCGGATTAACAATATTTCCGTTTTCGGTATTAACCCATTCTCCGGTTTTTTCATCGAATTCGATTTCAATGCTGCGCCCGTCTGTTTTCCCGACCAGGACGCGCTTTTCTCCGTCTTGGGGAACCCCCGGTGTGCCGTACTCCAGAGACGGCTTCTCCTTGGCCGGCGGCAGTCCTTCTGCCTCAGCTGCTGAATTTTCCGGACTTCCCGTTTCCACAGCAGGAATGAATACCTCTTCCTGCCCGACCTGGGGGGCGTCTTGGTCTATGCCATGATTCTTAATCGTGTTCATAGGATCTTCCGGCCCGATGATGCCGGTATCTTCTGTTTTAGGAATTGCCGGTTTTTCCGGCTGCGGTGCCGGTATCTCATCATCCCAGGGTTTGGCCCCGTATTTTTCTACCGTTTTGTGATAAGGTTGCCCTAATGGCGGCCCTTTCTCCAAAACACTATCATCTACAGATACAGAGGGCTCGTAGTCAATGTGTCTGCCAGGACCGAGTATGATTTCTCTTTCCGTAAATGGATTGGTGTCCCCTACGGTATAAACCCCATTACCGCTGGTATCTACATCAAAGGGACTGCCGCCGCCCTTGCCAAAAGAACTTCCTTCCTTCCCTTCAAGCCAGTGCCGCCCGTTGCGGTCATATCCGTCCGCATTGTAACCGCTCCAGTGGTAGCCGTCTTTGCCATAGCCCTGTTTGTCATAGCCCCAGGGATCGTAACCGCTGCGGTTGTAGCCTTCATAGTTGAAACCTTCCCGGTCGTAGCCCTGGGCGTCAAAGCCCGCTTTGTTAAAACCTTCATGGTCGTAGCCGTCAGCATTAAATCCTTCCCGGTTAAATCCCGCTTTGTCGAAACCCTCTGCGTCAAATCCTTCTTTATTAAAGCCTTCCGCGTTAAACCCGTCTTTATCAAAACCGGCCTGGTTGTAGCCGTCCTGACCGTAGGCGCTTTCTGCAGCAATGCCGGTTGTTTCCGCTGCAGCACCGGTCTCTTCTGCGCCCGGCTCTCCCCCGACCGGTCTTTCATCTTCCAGGGCGCTGGTATCAATCAAAATACCGCTATCACCATCATCAATGATTCCGGAGTTCGGTCTGATTGCCATCGCCTGATTCGCGCTCTCAATTATGAAACCTTCTCCTGAAGATACGCTGATAACTCCTTGACCCATCTCAGCCGTATTGATTCCGGAATCATCTCCTGGGGATACGCTGATAACTCCCAGGTCCATCTCAGCCGTATCAATTCTGGAATCATCTCCTGGGGATACACTGATGACTCCCGGGACAGATACGGGATCCGTCTCACGCCGTCTTTTGCCGGCCTCCCGGATAGTGGCGGAAGGCTGAGCGCCAGCTCCCGCAGCTCTTCCCCCCGTACCCGGGAACGACCCTCCAGCCGTCGGCGACAAAGGCGTTCCTCCCGGAGGCACGAATCCTCCGCCGCCTCCGCCCAGTCCCGCCAGGACCCCCAGGACAGTGGCTATTAAACCGGGAACCGCCACCCCCACCACTGCCTCGGTGGTATTGGAGGGGCCGGGTATGTTGCCCACTGAACCGACTCCGGCCGGGCTTGGCGACCATGCGCCGGACGAGTGGTGCCCCGAAGTGCCCGGGGCGGAAGCGCCGGGAACGTCTCCGGCCTCCTCAAAGTGCGGCGTGGCCTTTACCTCCGCCATACCCCGGCCTTCGGACTGCTGATTCTGCGACCAGGTAGAGGGATCAGAGTCAATAATGGTGTAGGTCCCGGCGGGAATAACGATATTGGGGAATACTTCCCAGTAGGCGTTGGGCACGCCTCCCTGGCCCGGCCGGGTACTGGCCTGCCAGGGTCCGTACAGCTTTCCGTCGCCGCCCTGCAGGGCGATGGTTCCGCCGGCCGCTCCCCGGGCGTCGTTCCAGTGATAGGTTGAGATGTAGGTGACCAAATGGGAGCGGTCGACGCTGAAAGCAGTAGGCGCGGTGGGGCCGTTAGTAACTCCGTAAATATTCATGGTATCGGCGACCATCGCCGGTTCATCCAGAGCGGTTCCGGATGTTGACGCTCCGGGTTCATCGGCCGGTTTTTCTTCAGACGACGAAGAATTTTCCAGATTCGGCGCCGCCTGGCTTAAAAGTTCGGCTTGCTCCAGTCCGTCCAAAGCCCGCTGGGCAATTTTTATTCCCGTTTGAATATCGGCGGCGTTGCTGTTGCCGGTTTGATAAAATTCCACGGTAATAAAATAATCGGACAGCACCACGCCCACCCCGCAGCCGTCGGACATCGTATATTCCCGTACCTCGCAGCCTTTCAGCCGCTTGGTTTGGATAACGGTGTGATTGGTTTGTCCGTCAATGTAATCAAGCATGGCTTGCATGCCTGTGGCGTCTGCCGGCCCCAGCACCGTTAACCCTCCGTAGCCATTGCCGTAGCCGCCGTAGCCGGCGTGCATGCTTATTCCGTGCCCGGTTATGGACTCGGAACCAAAGTCAAACTCCGCCGAGGCAAAGTAAGCATGCGTCACCTCGGTCACCACGTCGCCAATGCCCCCGGCCAGAACCGTGCCCGGCAAGCAGGCCGCCATAAGCGCCGTAAAGGCCATGGACAGTATCACCGTTAATACCAAGGATTTTTGTATGCTTTTCCTGTTTCCGGCTAAATAAAGAATCGACAAACCACTCACCTCCAGTCCTTACGGCAACAAGCCCACCAGCATCATCCAGCCGGTAGAGAGCAAAAAGGCCAGGCCCGAGGGGATGAGCACGTTTTTCATTCCCTGGGCGCCCTTTTTCATCACTTCCGCGCCGGCAGTGGCGCACGCGGTCATAATGGCTGCGGACGCAAAGGGCATAACCGCGTTCCAGTTCAGCAACAGCTGGGCCAAAACCGCCAGCACGGTAAAGGGAATCATAAACAGCATGCCGTTTTCCACCGCTTCGCGGGCGAATTGACCGCCGCTTGCCACCCGCAGATCCGGATTGCCGCTATTAAACAGCATAATGGACAGGTTGACCGCCAGCAGGCCCACGATCAGGGCCAGAAAAATAGATAATATAAGGGTAACTCCTTGAAAAATGGGCTTGGTAAAAGGAATCAATATCCCCAGTGTTATAAAACACAGGTAAGTCGGCCAAAAATTTGCTCTTTGCCCGCTGGATTTACCGGCATAGCCAAGGTTCATTTCCATCAATATCCGCCTCCCGAACTTCTTGTCGTCAATGCCCGCCTAAACCCCAAAACGCCCCAGCAAGGCCCACCCCAGCAGCAGAATGGCGCCGCAGAGAGTAGACAAGGCCACGCTGAAGGCGGTACGCTCGCCTGACATTTGCTTAATGGTAAACAGAGTGGGCCGCAGAGCCCATAAAACTCCGGTAACCCCGAATGCCACCGCGGTTTTCCATCCGAAAGCCAGCGAAAACAGCAGCCCGGTCAGGGCATAGACCAGGGTGGCAGAGTAACCCAGCCCAAAGGCGGATATGGCCCAGTCAACCGTGTAGCCCCGCTTCCCGGCCCGGGATAAGGCCCAGGACATTACCGCCAGCAAGGCGATTCCCGCCGTGCCGTAAAGTAAGCCCAGCAAGATGATTAGAATAACCGCTGCGGTTTCGATTTGGCCGGTGCGCAGCAAATCCAGTCCGGTCTGCATAAAAAACAGGGTAAACGATAAACCGGATACCAGGATGGAATAAGGCCATGGCACTTTGGACATTTGACTTTTTACCGCCTCGCCGGGATTGATGACCATGTTCAGTGCCGTTTTCCAGCGGGGCGCTTCCGTGGCAAGTTTATTCATCTTTCGATTATATCCCTCCTAAAAGTGCATCTGGAGAGCATGCTCCCCCTCAGGAAATCTTTTGCAGATTATGCGTTATTGCGGTATTATATCGGTACTATAATAGAATATTTCTCCTCCCCAGTCCTCACCCGAATGAGTGATTTTTGTTTCGAGGCCATCACCCGAACGGGTGAGGAGACTTGAAACTTGGGATTGGCAAAGGAACTCTCCCTGCGCTTCAAGTACGATAGCCGGCCATTGATAACACCACGAAAACGTACACCACGCTCATAATGAGACAGACCACCAGAGAAGCCCTGGCAAAGTTGCGTTTATTGATATTGACGTTACGTCCGAAACTCCATAGGAACAGCAACACAATATTCAGCAGCGGTATGCTCAAAAGCAGAAATATCAGCAGGTACTGCCCCATAGTGAGCGGTTCTTTCTCTCCGGAGGCCGCGTCAAACGCGTCGGACGGGGAGTGCGGCGAAGGAGCCTGGCGGGCAGGCTCCCAACCTGCCGTCGGAGCAGGTACACTCCCTCCGGCCCGCTCGATTTCTGCTCCGCAGTCTACGCAAAATCTGGTTCCGGCTAGCAATTTTTTCCCGCAGCTCTCACAAAACATAAGCATTTCTCCTTACTATTGTGGTTGACGTTCTGATAAATGACCGGTCCGACTCATGACAAAGCGAGCCGCCTTTTCATAATTTTCATCGGTGCAAAAAAGAGCGATGTTTTCGGTCCACCCGGTCCGTAGTTGAATAGTGTGCTGGCGGGGCAGGTATTTGACCCGGGTAACGTTCTTCCATCTGAGCTGGACGCTTTGCCGGGAATCAGCCAGCATCCCCGCGCCCGCCACAGCCGGACGGCCGCTCAGCAGACCCAGTAGAACGGTCAAGGTGTTGACCACCCGGTTCTTTTTCGCCTGCCGGGCTTGCGTCCGGCACAGCACGCTTTTTTCGTCCAGTACGAACTCCGCATTGTAGTTGCCGCGGTATACCAGCATGATTAACAGCCCGGTCAATATCAGCAGAGCTGTAATCATGCCCAAAGCATAACGCGCCTCAGCTCCCGCCGTCAGGGCCAGAAATACGGTCAAAATTCCGAAAGGTATGCCCAGCGCGATCCCCAATTGCTTGAGAATTAACGTGTTTCGGAATATGGGCACGCTGATTTTCCATTCCATTCTTTCCGGCATCGTCACCCTCCCGTACTTTGCCCGCCTATTTCAGCAGCGGGCATTGGCATCTGAAGCAATAGTCGTCATTAATGTCGCACAAGCTGGCGCAGGCGCTGCAAAAAATGATGCTGTCCCCGGACTTGTCGTATTTCTCATAGGAGTTCAGTCCCCCGTGATGCCGCACCCGGTCGCCGATCTGATAATAGTTGTAGCAGGTGTCGTCGTCCTCCGCCGTGAGAAAATGCTCTTTGCCGCCATCATCCCTGATCACCACCGCGTATTCGGTATAATTCACCCAGTAGTAGTCATTATCGCCGGTATGTTTCTTGCGGCGCTTGCGGTTTATCCTTTTGTCTATCACCGTTCCATCCCAGGTCTTGCTCCTTTTCCGGCCCCAGATCTGCAGCAAGGCCATGGAGATAAACATGGCGCCAATCCCCAAGCCGATAAACAGCGCCTGCGGATTATCCATTTCGTAACTGTTTTCCCCGTAGATAAAAAAGCCTATGACCGCGGCCAGCGCTAAGAAAACGGTAAACATAAAGGAATAGCGGTTGGCCTGCTTGAGATAGCGGGCAAAAGCCGGGTCGTTAATTTTGGGAGAAAAACCGATGCGAACAGACTCGGGCTGCTTGGCTCGCGCTTGTTCGCTGCCGCAGAATGTACAGAACCTGCTGTTATCCGGCACTCCTTCCCCGCAATGCGGGCACTGCATAAAATTCCTCCTTTACCTGTCAGTCTCCTATTATCGGTATAAGGCCGGTCTCATAGCGAAACGTTTCCGCGATTCTTTGTATTTCTTCAATGTCGGCTACTCCGTGCATGAGACAGATTTCCCGGGTGCGTAATTTGGTGCCATAAGTGAGGCACATAGATGTTTTGTTGATTTGCACTTCTTGCAGGCGAATACGGTCCAGATTGAATTGAATGACTTTAGAATCCAGTAGAACGCCAAATCCGGATACAAATATCTCCATTTTTCCGGTAAGTGGTGAAACGTCTTTACCGGCGTCAGTACAGGCACTCACAGCGGGCAAAACGTGCAGGATCTGGTTGTCAACGATTAACTTTGCGATCTTTAGTCTGTTGTATTCCCGGAGGGATAAAGCGGCGAAAAGTATCGCGGACGGTATAGCAAAAGCTAGGATAATTTTCGGGTAAAGGGTCAGAACCAAATCGCCCTGAATAAACACGAAGATTGAAGCTATGAAAGCTATGCCGGTCGCCGCCGCCAGGGAATGCATCCTTCCCCTGATCGCATGCAAATATTTCCACCCCGCTTCCAGTTCCAGCCTTATCATGCCATTTATCATAATGGCTCCAAATAAAAAAATCGTCACCTGAAAGGGTGATTTTCATAAAAAAAGCTCCTCACCCGAAAGGGTGAGGAGCCGCACAAAGCCCTGTTATCAATGGGTTCAGCTATCATAGGTTTGGGATTGATGTTCCAGCATGAGGGTGATAAGCTGCGCCCGGTTTTGAATTTGATATTTGGAATAGATGTTTTTGATATGGGTTTTCACGGTATTTTCGCTCAGATTCAGTTCCCCGGCAATGGCCCGATAGGTTTTTCCTGTGAGGAGCAAAGCCGCGATTTCGCTTTCGCGCTCGGTAAGCCGCTCCAACAGTGAAAAGCTGTACACCATGCCGCTTTGTTCAGACGGCGACATTTCAATGAAGTCGGTTAGATAAGCATGGTCTTTCAAAAGCCCGGTAAGATATTTGTGAAGCGGGGGCAACAGGGCCAGGGTTACACAGACTACGGCCAGAGCCAGCACTGAGGAATTATAGGCTGGCATAGCGGATGCGAGGATAGCGTTGCCAATCAGTCCCCCCGACAGCACACCGGTCACGTTGGCGCAAAGCCCCACTCCGAAAATTTTGGCCGGATTGTCGTCAAAGTCCAGCATTTCGCCGAGGATGCTCCACCAGAACAAGTCGTAAACCCCACAGGCACCCATCATCAAAGTATTGACCAGCAGATAACTGCCCGCCGAACGGTCCGCCGTCATAAAGCCTATAAAGGCAAATCCGATCATGGCGATTGCCACATAGAGTATATAGCTCCGGTTGACGGTCCGGGGCAGGCTTTTCATGACATAAATGGCAACGATATAAGGAACCGCCCAATACCAGCTCACCAGCCACTGGTGGTGGGCAAAGGCGGGATTAATCACCTGGTACATCAAACCTGAATTTATGGTGATGACGACGATAAACAAACACAGAAAAGTAAAAGGCTTGATAACGCTGACCTGGTTTTCGGTTTTACCGGCGGGCCTGGATTGCTCCCCGGCGGGCAGGCGGAAGCCGAGCAGCAGGGCTCCGCCCAGCATGAGCATAGACAGGCCCAGGCCAACATAAGGCGCCAGATGGATGGCGGCCATGTTTATTAGAATCATAAGGACGTTGGAATAAACCAGCACTTCCCCGGCGGTTTTTATCCGCTCATTGGCGGAGGTGCAGTATTTAAAATAATGGCCCCAGGCGGCTACGCACCCTCCGGCCAGAAAAGCGCTGCCCAATAATGCGATATGCCATAGAAGGGAAGGAACGGAGAAGAACACACCAGTTGCCAACAGGCACAGGGCGATTGCCAGCAGCATAAACTGTTTGGCCGCCTGTATGGTTTTGATGAGCAGTCCGCAGCAGAACAACCCGGCCAGGACAACCGCTACGGACCTAAAGATAAGGGTATTTAAGTCAACTTGAAAGCTTCCGGCCAGCGTATATAAAACCTGTCCCTGAAACGGGAAGGCCAGTTGCCAGGCGGCAAACAGGGAAAACATGACCACGGATAATCTGCGCTGCCCCATATGTAAAAAGCCTTTTCCGCTTCCATTGTCTTCCACCCATTTGTTCCCCTTTCAAGATATCACGGTAAGTCTCCCGGGGGTATTCTAGCGACAAAAGGCCTTGCGGCAGCCTTGAAAAATGGCCCAAAAATAAGCTATGACCGTACCGACTTAAGACCTATACTTTATTAAGAATACTATAAATAGCTCTCTGGATTCAATATGTGTCTTTGGTATACTGCCAATCAAGATTTGCAGGAGGCTACTGAAAGGGATTAGGGGGGCTTTTCTTATGGCATAATTCTAAAATAATCTATGTCTTAAACATAAGAAATGAAACCAGGCCGCCAGTGAAGGCGGCCCAACATAGTTAAGACTTACCGCCGAGCAAAAGCGACAACTTCTTTTAATTAATTAAATCGTAACATGACGCTTTTTATCCGTCGAATAAAGCTCCGGCTAATAAAGCTGGGGCTTTTTTATACCCCGGAAGGAGGTGCTTACATGCAAGGTGCTTTATTGAGAGACATCGACGCCGCAAGGTATCACGAATTGGTGCTGGGCGACCGTAACATCTTTGAACTGCTGGATGAGCTGGAGTGTAAGGCACCGCAGGCAGGTATGGTAGCCTTTGGGACTACCATACCTGCCTGCAAATTCATATCTATTTGAACATAAAAAAACATTTTATCCCTCAAAACAAGAGATAAAATGCAGCTTTTAATCATGGTGTCGGAGGCGGGACTTGAACCCGCACCCGGTTAAGGATACGCCCCTCAAACGTACGTGTCTGCCCGTTCCACCACTCCGACACATTATTAAGTTGGTCGGTATCCCGACGAGAACAATTATATAATGCTTTGAGAGTGGTGTCAATTATTCTGCCGCCCGGGTGCTCCGGGGGGAAATCTCCGGGCAGCAGCTGCACGGCCTGGATTTTTCTAAGGGCTATATTTTCTTTCTCTCCCCTCCGGTCTTCCCCTCCCCATCATCCAAATCAGGTTTGCGCAGTTCCACCTGGTACCAATCTATCATCTCCATGCTGTCGATACTCAATGAGGCTACCTGGGGCCCCACCAGCTTATGGGCGCATTTTTGGAAGAGCCAGAGGCAGGGGGCATCGTCCACGATTATTTCTTCCGCCTGGTGAAGGTACTCCATACGTTTCTCAGGGTCGATCTGCCTGCGGGACGTATCAAGCAGTTTATCCACCTGGGGGTTGTGATAGGCGGAGAAATTGCTGACCCCGATCTTGGAGCTGTGAAACATACTATACAGGAAGTTGTCCGGGTCAGGGTAATCGGCGTACCAGCTTACCCTTCCGCAGGATATCTGCATTTTCCCCAGCTGTTTCTTATAATAATCCCATTCCATGGGGCTGAATTCCACAGAAACCCCGATCTGGTTGAGCTGTTGGGCAACCAGATCCAGTACCGCCCGGTGTCCCTCATCCTTATCATAGCTTATGGACAGGGGAATCAGCTGATCACCTACGATATAGCCTGCGTCCTCCAGCAGTTGCCGGGCTTTTTCCGGGTCATAACTGTAACCGCTCATTTCACTTTTATAACCCGCCAGCCCGGAAGGGACCGCACCCCGGGCCGGGGTATAGGCCCCCCCCAGAACCGTGTCGTTTATGGCTTTGCGGTCAATGGCATAATTCAATGCCCGGCGCAGTAAATAGCCGTCGGCAAAGGGCTGTTTGTTGACATGAAAAACCATGAAATAGGTATTGAGCAGGGGCCTGCTGATATACCGTTCTTTATAGTCCGGGTTTTTCTTGATCTCCTTTATCTGGTCAAAGGGAACGGAGTCCAGGTAATCAAGCTTGCCGGCCTTGTAATCCTCCAAGGCCTTAAGCTCATCGTCGTAAACGGTAAAATTGATGGCGCTCAGCCGCGGCGTCCCCTGGTGGTATTTCTCATTTCTAATCAGCAGGATACTTTGGTTTTCCCGATTTTCTTTAAGCATATAAGGCCCGGTGCCGGGAGCAGGTCCGCTTTCCTGGCTGCTGTCATAGACCCAGAAAACGGGACTGGTAAGCATATAGACAAATGCGGTATTGGGCTGGTCGAATACTATTTTCAGGGTACTGCCGTTAACTGCCTGAATGCCGGAGATATCCTGCTTATAACCATCCAGCATGGCATTGCTGCCCACTATAGTAAGGAACATGCTGATGTTAGACCATTCTTTGCTGCTGCTAAAGCTCTTTTCCCAGGCAGCCTTAACCGCAGCAGCAGTAATTTTTTTACCGTTATGGAATTTAGCCTTGTCGTTTAATTCCAGGGTAAGAGTTTTGCCATCGGAGGAGTATTTCCACTTTCTGGCCAAACGGGGCTTGAGCTCGCCGGAGCTGCCGTCGTAGCAGAGCAGGCCTTCATAGATGGCCGATGCGATCAGGCGTTCCTGATGCTCGGTAAGCGCAGCCGGTTCGAGCGAGCGGACCGGCCGGCACAGGCCCGCATTCAGCGGCCGGGTATCCAGATTTGCAGTATAAACCGCCAGGTTATGTTTATATATAAGAATTGCCAACAGAGCGATAAGAAGCAGTAATAATCCGCCCAAGGCAAGCGGCAGCTTCTTTTGCAACTTAAACATGCACTTGTCCCCCTTTAAAACGATATTTATGGGACATTATATTAGACAAGCATCAGCTTTATTCCATCTTATACCATTTCCGTATTGTCCGGGCAACAAAAAACCCCGCTTCTCAGCAGGGTTGTCATAATCAAATTATATCAGCAGTAACGCAATTGAATCCTCTGACCCCTTATTCTAAACCCGGCATTTCAGGATACTGCCTCCGGGCACAGGGATTAAAGAAAATCTATTTATATCATTTATAAATAGCCTGGTAGGCTTCATAGTTCTTGAGTACGCTTTTAACGTAAAGCCGGGTCTCCCGGAAAGGGATCTTCTCAATTGAGTTGGGGCTTCCGTCCCATTTCTCCTCGGTCATCCATTCATTAAGCTTTCCCCGCCCGGCATTATAGGCGGCCACTACCAGGGGAGTGCGGCCATCAAATTCGCGATTAAGATCAGCCAGATACCAGCAGCCGAAACGTATATTGGTCTCCGGGTCATGCAGGCTATCCGGATCAAAGTCGCTTATTCCCTGCTGTTCCGCTATCCAGCGGGCCGTTTCGGGCATAATCTGCATAAGTCCCCGCGCCCCGGCCGGAGACTCGGCCCCATTCTGGTACTTGCTTTCCGCCCTGATGATGGCAAAGACCAGATAGGGATCAACCTTATATTCGTAAGCAGCAGAAAATACCAGGTTGCGGTGCGGCTCAGGATAAAATAAGCTTATCCATTTGGGGAAGGTTAAAACCACGGCCAGAAATATAATAATGCTGAGCCACATTATGGCAGAAAATTTGGTCTTGATACTGCGTTTCAATATAAAAACCTCCGGCATTATATTGCTGTTACATTCTATATCAAACTGCCTGCAAAATTTCTTTGTAATATATGGCGGCGTTTTCTTTTGTTTCCACCATGCCGCCCCGATTGTCAATGACAAAATCAGCCCGCCTGGCTTTCTCATCCAGCGGCATCTGGGAGTCGATCCGCTTTATGGCCTCCGCATGGCTTAGATTTTCCCGCTCCATTAAACGTTTGACCTGGGTTTCCCGATCTACCCAGACAACCACCACCTGCCGGCATATTTTTTCCATATTGGTCTCGTACAGCAGGGGGACCTCCAGTATGACGATAGCTTCCGGTTTCTCCAGGCTTAGCTGGTGCAGGGCGTCTTTATAATAGCGCATGATGTGAGGATGGGTAATGCGGTTAAGGTCTTGCAGGCAATCGGAGCAGTTGAAAACTATTTTCCCTAATTCTTCCCGGTTCAAGCTCTGGTCCGGATTCAAAATCTGCGGGCCAAAGCGTTCCACAATATCCTCCCAGGCCGGTTGCCGGGGCAAAACCACTTCCCGGGCAATCTGATCGGCATCAAGTATTATAGCACCCATTTCTCTGAAAACTGAAGCTACCGTACTCTTGCCGCTGGCAATGCCGCCGGTGAGGCCAATTACTTTCATCCGCAACCACCCTATAATAATTCGATGATCCCGATAGTCATGAAGACCAGGCCGGGAACCAATGAAGCAACGGTTTTTATCCGGGCAGTGTTTATTTTTCCTCCCAGAAAAATTCCGCTATTTACTAGTATAAATTTTAACACACCAACGCTTATCGCTGTATATAAAATATTGCTTCCGGTCATGGCTATTCCTATCCCTGCCCCCAGGGCATCCATGGCCAGGGCCAGGCCCAGGAAAAAGGCTTCGCCGGCGCTTATCTCGCCGGAACAATCAAGGTCCGCCCGGGACGGCTGTTTTAGTATCTGCACGATGATGCCCAGCGGTTTTATACTGAACGCCAGTAAAGGCTCTTCGTCACCATTTTCCAGAGAATCAATCTTATCCCGGCAGGCATGAAGAAGAAACCAGCCCCCTATGCCCATGATCAATACGGCGCCCAGATACGAGGATAATTGGGGAGACAGCAATCCGGCAAGACCTGCACCGCAGAGCATGGATACACTTACCGCCAGGGCTGAAGCCAGGGATATTACCAGCAGAGAAAAAAAAGGAATCCTGATTTTGCCTATGCCATAAGCCATTCCGGCGGCAAAACCATCTGCACTTACCGCCAGGGCAAACAGAAATATAGTCAGGAACTCCACGGGCAACACTCCTATCCATTAGCAGTTTCAATCTACTATATGGACAAAAGAGCTAAAGTGTTACCTGCTTTCAGTGCTGGCAATTACTGCAGAAGTGGGTGCTGCGTCCCCCTATGCGGATGCGTTCAATAGATCGGCCGCATTTAAAGCAGGGCTGATTATGGCGGCCGTAGACCTTGAGATGGTTCTGAAAACCGCCGCTTTCGTTAAAGGCATCGCGGTAGTCGCGAAAAGTGGTACCTCGGAATTTGATACCCTGACGCAGAACTTTTTTTATGGCCCGCTGCAGTTTTTCAATCTCTGGCTGAGATAAGGAGGATGCGGGGCGGTCGGGCAGAATACCGGCCTCAAACAAGGCTTCATCAGCGTAGATATTGCCGATGCCGCTGATAAGGTTCTGGTTTAACAGGAGATTTTTGACCGGGGCTTTACGGCGGCCCAAAATCTCCTGCAGATAAGCGGCGGTAAATCCGGCGGATAAAGGCTCCTTTCCCATATGGCGGAAAAAACGCTCCCGGTCTTGTATTAGCCAAACTCCGCCAAAACGGCGGGGATCCTGGTAAACCATCCTGATGCCGTTATCAAGCTGCAGGATGACATGAACATGTTTTTCATCCGCCTCACCAGTCTGAGACAGCATATAAAAGCGTCCGCTCATGCCCAGATGAAATATCAGGTTAAGATCATCCCCCAGTTCGAAGATGATAAATTTCCCCCGCCGCCTGATGGACCTGATCCTCTTGCCTCCCAGTCGGCTCACCGGGAATTCCTGCAGACGCACGATGTCTTCCCGTCTTATATCAATATTTTCAATCCTGGCTCCGACATTCTCCTGCAGAGCTCTGACTATAGTCTCAACTTCCGGAAGTTCAGGCATCATACGCCTCCCCATTTTAAATCCAGGCAGAAAATCGGACCACCTTAAATCCGTGTGATCTGCGTCTTATATAGCAATCGTTTTAATTACACCTGGAAATCCGCCATGTCGTACCAGTTCCGCCCGATTTTTAAAGATACCTCCAGCGGGACCTTAAGTTCGCAGGCATTTTCCATGCAGTCTTTCAGCAGTTCGGCCACTTCCTGCACCTCGGTAAGCGGCACCTCCAGAACCAGCTCGTCATGTACCTGGAGCAGCAGTTTAGCCTGCAGTTCCCGCTCCTTTAACTGGGCAAACACCTTAATCATGGCCAGTTTTATTATATCCGCCGAGGTTCCCTGAATCGGCGTGTTTAACGCCATCCTGCGGGCGAAAGACTGCTGCATTTTGTTTTTGGCATTAAGATCCGGCAGATAACGGCGGCGTTTTAAATAGGTTTCGACATAGCCGTGCTGCCGGCCGAATTCTACGATATCTTCCATGTATTGCCTGACCCCGGGATAGGAATCCAGGTAATTGTCTATATACAGGCGGGCCTGCTTGCGGCTTACCCCGGTATCCCGGGAAAGGCCGAAATCGCTTATCCCGTACACAATGCCGAAATTAACCGCCTTGGCCCGTCGGCGCAATTCACTGTCCACCTGCTCCAGGGGTACTTTAAATATCTCCGCCGCCGTGCGGGTATGAATATCAATTCCCTGACGGAAGGTCTCAATCAGGGTCTCATCCCCGCTGATATGAGCCAGAGCCCGCAAATCAATCTGGGAGTAATCGGCTGACATCAGCACATAATCTTCATTGGCTGCAGTAAAGGCCTTACGGATGCGGCGTCCTTCCTCCATCTTGATCGGAATGTTCTGCAGGTTGGGTTCCACGCTGGATAAGCGCCCGGTAGCAGTCTGGGCCTGTTTGAATATGGTGTGGACCCGGCCCGTATCCTGGTGAATCAATTCCTGCAGCGCATCCACATAGGTGGATTTTAACTTGGTCAGCTGCCGGTAATTCAAGATATAGGCAATAATCTCATGGTCGTCGTAGAGTTCTTCCAGTATTTCCGCACCGGTAGCGTAACCGGTTTTAGTCTTCTTTATAATACGCAGTCCCATATCCTCAAACAGGACTTTTCCCATTTGTTTGGGGGAGTTTATATTAAATTCCTGCCCCGCCAGCTCAAAAATGTGCCTCTCGCTGCTCTCTATACCCAGGGCCATCTCCCGCGACAACTCCTGCAGGGTTTCCCGGTTTACCTTGATGCCGGCAAACTCCATGTGAGCCAATATCTCCGATATCGGCATTTCCACATCCTGCAGCAGGGACTTCTGCTCGGCCGTAAGATTATCCTGCAGCCGTTCCAACAGGCTGCGCAGACGTGATACACTGAGGGCCGGATTTTTATCCGGTATGTTAATATCCAGATATTTGAACAGAACTGTGCTCAGTTCATCCCCTTCGAAGCTGGGATCGTCAATATAAGCCGCCAGCAGAGTATCCCCGGCTATGCCCTGTAGTTTAATACCATAACGCATCAGTATGACCTGGACGTATTTGGCGTTATGCATAATTTTCCGGACGGTATCCGATTCCAGCAGGGGCCTCACCCATCCCAGGCGATAGCTGGCCCGATCTCCCACCGGCAAATGATAGACCAGGCCTTCCTGCTCGAAATATATGCCTTTAATTCTGGCCCACATGGGATGATGGTAATCAGTTGCAATATACAGAGCCACAGGCTGAAGGATATCCAGACTCTCTCTGAATTCCGCCGCTGCTTCCTCAGTCTCGAGTTCAATTACACTTACATCCTCAGCCCTTATTTCCCGTCCGGTACTCTTGGTTTCCTGCAGGGCGGTGAGAAAATTGTTAAATTCCAGGCGTTTATACAGCTTGATCAAGCTATCCCGGTCAGGCTCCGCGACCATAAATTTATCCGGAGCCCACTCCAGGTCAATATCCCGGACGATGGTAGCCAGTTCGCGGCTCATAAAAGCCTGTTCCCGGTTCTCAGTCAGCCTTTCCACCAGTTTGCGCCCGCTTATATCCTCCAGATGCTGATAGAGGTTTTCCAGATTGCCGTATTCTTTTACCAGCTTTACTGCTGTCTTGGCCCCCACGCCCGGCACTCCGGGGATATTGTCCGAGGCATCCCCCATCAGGGCTTTTATCTCAATCATTTGTTCCGGCAGAACCTCCCATTTGGCTGTCACCTGCCCGGGATCATAGATTTCCATTTCGCTGATGCCCTTTTTGGTCATTAGAACTTTGACCTGCTCCGATACCAGCTGCAGAGCATCACCATCACCGGTAACAATCAGACAATCCATTTTTTCATCCTGGGCCCGCCGGCTTAAGGTCCCTATAATATCATCGGCTTCATAGCCCGGCAGCTCAATGTAATGCACATTTAAAGCGGTCAGTACGTCGCGCAGAAGCTGAAACTGCCCCTTCATTTCATCCGGCGGAGCCGAACGGTTGGCCTTGTACTCGCTGTAGAGGTCACAGCGGAAGGTCTTGCGGTCCATGTCAAAAGCCACCACTATATGGCTGGGCTGCTCGCTGGCAATCACCCGGTTAAACATGGTCAGGAAACCGTATACCGCATTGGTATACACCCCTTCCCGATTGTGCAGCAGAGGCAGCGCATAAAAGGCCCGGAACAGAAGACTGTTCCCATCAATCAGCATTAATTTTTTTCCCGGCACGGTAAACCCACCTTCACAATAACCATTGGCAGCCTTTAAGCTGCCTTGAGAATCTTTTGCTATTATAGCATTACCCGGGAGAAAGGAAAAACTTCGGGCCGGCGGAATGAGCCCGAAGAATCCGGAGTAATTTCCTGCCGGCAGGCAAATAAATAAGGCAGGAATCTCTTCCTGCCCTGTTATTTCTTATTGCTGTTCCTATAATTTAAGGATTCACGTCTTCCACAAACAATATACTTACCGTTACCATCTGTAAATCTTTATCCAATGCCGCCTTCTGCTTCAGACTATTCTGGAGCTGCTGATCGACTTCGCTTATTTGGGCCTGATCGGGGCATTCGGCCTGCTGCAGATTCTGCTTTTTCTCCTGCAAGGAATTAATTTGTTTTTCCACTTCACTATACTGTTCAGTCAATTCCGCCTGGTTATGCACGGGAGCGCTGGCCGTGCCGACTCCTCCCAATGCCTCTATAACTTTATCGACATCGCTTTCCTTGACCTTTATAGCCAGACCGCCGGCACCCGGTCCGGATAGGGCCTGAACCACGGTGCTGCTATTGCCGTATTCATAATTCCAGCCCTTGCTTTGGGCTAATTGTACTACTTCCTTTAAGGAATCGCCGGCATTCTGCACTTTAAGGCGGGTGGAAAATACATCAGCCATTTTGGGAGTTATGGCTTTAGCCGTACTTACATTCGTTTCCTGGGCTTCAGTTCCTTTATTATTATCGGCAGTTTTGGGCGGTACGTTTTTAGAGTCTGTAGGACCGCCTTTATTGCCCTTATTGGTTGCCTGAGTTGTTTTGGGAGTCTCCCCCGGCGTCTGAGCCACATCCTTTGGTTTCTCCTCTTTGCCGTTATATATACGGTTTATTATTTCATTAATAGCTACTGCCGGCTTGTTATCGTCGGCTTTTTTATGTTTATCCTGCCAGGAAGCGACCATGGGGGCCAAGGGCAACGCACTGCTGGCGTAAATCCCTATCGCCAATGCCACACCGGCCACACTGGCTGCTATCCAACCTTGTTTTTTAGGTTTCTTGATTTTTTTAGGACTGAATAGAATCGTCTTCTCATCTACCAGGCGTTGTCTCAGATCCTCCGCAAAACCCTCTGGTAGTTCCGGAGTGGAAAGGTTCTTCAGAGCAAGACAAAATGACCTTAAATGCTCCAGTTCTTGCCGACACTGGGAACAATTCTCAAGGTGCGCGCTTATGGCTTTATTTTCTTTTTCACTGGTCATGCCGTCAATATAAGGCGACAGCATATCCCTTACTTGTTCGCACTTCATAGCCCTTTCCTCCTCGCTTTTTTAGACGAGAATCTAAGGTAAAAGTTCCCTCTGGGATATTTTTTTTCTCAAAACTTCCCGGGCTCGGCTGATCCTGGACTTGACGGTTCCCATCGAACAATTTAAAACTTCGGCAATCTCTTCGTAGCTCAATTCCATCACATCACGCAGCACAATGGCGGTTTTATGTTCGGGTTTCATTTCATTCAGCAGTTCCTGTATGTATTGAGCGAATTCCTTTTGTTCATATAATATGTCTGCACCTGGTGAACTGTCCGCTATTTCCTTTTCCACCTCATCCCCCTCCCGGGTAGCCAGAGGCTCGTCCAGGGACAGGGGCGTAATTCTTCGCTTTCTTCGTCGCAGTTCATCCAGGCAAACGTTGGTAGTGACGCGATACAACCAGGTGCTGAAGCTGGAGTTGCCCTTAAACGAACGCAGGGAACGGAAAGCCTTGATTAAAGCCTCCTGGGCCATGTCATAAGCGTCTTCTTCATTGCCCATATAGCGGTAGGCCAGGGCATATATTTTATTGTGATATTGTACGACCAGTTCTTCGAAAGCACGGGTATCACCCTGTATGCTTTGCTTAACCAAATATTCCTCTGACTGCATCAATTTCTCCCTTAATTTTTATAATTGCGGGATTAACGAAGTACGTTTATATCTTAACAAACTATACTATAAAAAGAAATTCAACACCCTTTGCATAAATTCCTTTTCGTTTTCGCTTCCTTGTTATAACAGACCCACTATTATGAGGTTTTTTTGGATTATAGCAGCCAAAAATTTATTTTATTCCAAATACTGCCGGCATAGCCGGTGTCCATCCGGGCCGGACTATTCTGCCCCTGGATAGCCCGGGCCTATGCGGCCGCGCTTTTTAAGGCCTCCATTCTATAATGATTCCCTCTCATTCTTTAAACATATTACCTTTCCTTTTCCTTCTGATATGTTGTATTATATATCTGAAATATAATTATCCGTTGTATTCCATTTGGTTATAATTTTAAAGATTCGTCGCTAATTGATCAAATTAAAGAGAGGAGTTTTTGCAAATGGCTGACTATCGCCAGATGTGGACCGATTTAGGAATGGATTTAGAGAAGCATGATATTCTCTGCCAGGTTCTTCCCGATGCCTTCGGCTCCGTCTACCTTTCTCAGGAAAACCGCCCTGAAGGAATGGACTATTTCAATTTTGTGGTAGCTGAAATCCATGGAGTACGCCCCTCAGAACTGATCGCCCACCAGCAAAAAGGCGGCAAGGTATTTGGTACTTTCTGCGTGTATGTTCCTGATGAGGTGATATTTGCTGCCGGCGCTATCGCAACCGGTCTATGCGGTGGTTCCCAATTCTGGGTTCCCGGCGGTGAGAAGGTGCTTCCCGCCAATACCTGTCCTCTGATCAAAGCCTCGGTCGGCGCACGCCTGGACGGCACCTGTCCCTTTTTTAAGATAGCCGACATGTATATCGGGGAGACAACCTGCGACGGTAAGAAAAAGGCCTGGGAGATTCTCAACGAGCATGTCCCGGTGCATGTTATGGACCTTCCCCAGATGAAGAGAGCAAAAGATATCAAGGCCTGGGAAGATGAAATTAAAATATTGATACAAAGAGTGGAAGAACAGTGTGGGACCAAAATCACGGCCGCATCCCTGGCGGAAAATATCAAGCTGATCAATGGCAAACGCCAGGCCCTGGCTCGTCTGTATAATACCAGAAAAAACTCCCCGGTACCGATAAGCGGCAAAGACGTTCTTCTGATTACCCAGATCGCCTTCTATGACGACCCGGCCCGCTTTACCGAACAGGTGAACGCGCTCTGTGATGAGCTCGACGCCAGAATAGCAAAAAGTGAAGGCGTAATCCCGGCTGACGCTCCTCGCATTTTGATTACCGGCACCCCCATGGCTATCCCCAATTGGAAGCTGCACCACGTATTGGAATCCAGCGGAGCAGCCGTAGTGGTGGAAGAGCTGTGCACCGGAACGCGCTATTTCGAAAATCCGGTGGATGAGAGCAAAACCACCATTGATGAGCAGATAAAGGCCCTGGCCGAACGCTATATGAAAATCAACTGCGCCTGTTTTACCCCCAATACGGGGAGAATAGACGACATCCTGCGCCTGGTAAAAGAATATAAGGTTGACGGAGTAGTCGACTGCAATCTGCAGTTCTGCGGGACATACTCCACCGAGAGCTATCTGGTGGACCGGGCCCTTAAAGAAGCTGGTATACCGGTGCTGCACATTGAAACCGATTACAGCGACCAGGATTTTGAACAGCTCAGAACCAGGGTCCAAGCTTTCCTGGAGATGCTGGAAAAATAGGATATTAAAATGACAGGGAAAATCTATAATTACTATATACTGTTCCCCAATCATAATGAAGGCCTTCGGGCCCACAAGGCTCTGAAGACAGCCGGGATAAAATGCACCATTGCCCCGACACCCCGCGAGGCCAGTACTTCATGCGGCATTTCCCTGCTGCTTGCTGGCGACTGCTTGGAGCAAGCGCAGAAAATTATTCTGGCCCGGGGAATAACCACCCTGGGCATAGCAAAGATTGAAAAGAAAACCAATCCGGGATTCAAATCCTGCTGAGGTTTTTCAGATTTCGCCTTGATTCTGTCCTGTCCTTAAACCGCTTGAGGCTCCTCATAGCTAGCTCTATGAGGGGCCTTAAGCTTGACAAGCAATAATTCGCCAGCTATAATTTACTATGCATGAAATAAGCCAGAGTGTCGGAATTGGCAGACGAGCGCGACTCAAAATCGTGTGCCGCGAGGCGTGTGGGTTCGAGTCCCACCTCTGGCACCAGAAACAATCGCTCTTGAACCGCGATATAAGCGGATTCGAGGGCTTTTATTTTCTTGCGGCACTTTTGTCTGCTACCCGGCATACTGTCACCTGAACCATTCTAGCGCATATTGGTAATGCTCTCATCGCCCTTTCTACCTGATATCAGCCCGCTTGCCATACTCATCGTAAAGCAGCCTTGTAAATTGTGTTATTATCCAATTGTCAACTTGTTAAATATGACCGTCATATTTGAATAGCGGCTTGTCGTACGAAAAATGATAGCAATAAAACATGGCGGTACCTCCTTACGCCGCCATATCACGAAAAAAGAACGCACTTTATTAAGCCTTCCCATACAGGAACCGGAGGCTTTCTTAAACCGCCGGTCGCCAAACCATTTTACATTTTTACACATAAGTATCTACTGCCATATTTGCGTTTTTTTCTTTGCCGCCTGGCAGGTCGAATTTGTTCACGTTTCATCAAAAATAAATTCTGGGGATGATACAGAATTGCCTATTCTAAAACAACCCTTCCCTTCCTCAATTGACAACAGTTAAACACTTGGCTAGTTTGAGCAGTGCCAATGTCTTGGGTGTAACTTTCTCATCCATATCATAGCTTTCAGCAAACATCATTAACTTGTCATAGCAGGTTGTGCTTAATTAATGAATATACGATAAATTGATGGAATGGCTTAACCGGCGCAAAATAGAGCCGCCCTCCTAAATTGTAGAATTTTACGATTGTAGTTACATAGACTTTGGAAGCATTTTGATCCAATAATACCGAAAACCTGAAAACAAGGTGTTTATCATCCTTACCCATCACGATTTCATCTGAGGTTCTCTTTATTACTGTAAATATCATTGCCTGAGACCCGACCGGATAATAACACTCTTTATTGATCAATGCATTCTTACCATCTGCTTTCAGCCCAAATATCCCTACGATCAAGTCTCTCGATCTCTTCAAACCAACAATCCAAGAATGAAACGACAGATCAAGGAGATCCGTCACGATCCGGTCTATGTTTTTATTTTGTGACTGGACTGATTTTTCATAGGACTCACAATAGTCAATGTCACCGAAGCCATCTGAAATAACAGAACCAGCAGGTATACAGTCTAATCTTTTGACAGAGTTCATAGGCGTTCCCTCTCTACATAGATTACCGGGCAAGAGCAACTGTCTCACTTGAGACAGTTCTTATAATAAAGTATAATATGCGTAACAAAACAATGTCAATCCAATGGTCTTAAGTGCTACAATACGTGAATGAATGAGACAGGAGGAACGCGTTAATGATCCCTAAAGAAAATTCCATTGCCATACAATCAAAAGAGCTTTTTGCTGAAGCTTTAGTCGATCTTTTAAGGACCAAGCCATATCACAAAATCAACATTACTGAACTAGCTCAAAAAGCTGACTTGGATAGACGAACATTTTATCGGAATTTTAATTTTAAGGATGATATTTTAGCGTATCGCATTAAAGGAATCATTGAGGAATTTCAGGAGTCGATTCATCAGCAAAAACATCTTGATGCATATATTATAGCCAAGACATATTTCGCAGTGTGTTCTCATCATGTCGACTTTTTAACGCTTTTAAGCGAGCAGGGTTTGATGATCCATCTGCTAAGCGCTTTTGATCAAGTATTGCCTTCACTTACGGAAAAATATGTCCGGAGAGCGGTGGACGAATCAGAGGATGATTTTGCTTATGTATTGTCATTTTATGCCGGGGGTTTTTGGCATTTGTCTAATAAATGGCTACAAGAGGGTATCCAGAAAACACCGGACCAGTTGGCGGCATTGGTGCCTATCGTAATGAAGCGGCTGATCATGGATATTTAAAATCATATGAATTTTTTTCTTCCCAACAGCCGTTTAAGATCATACAGTAACGTGTAAACAATCGGAACAATAACCAGGATTAAAAGCGTAGAAGTAATTAATCCTCCGATAACCGCGTAAGCCATCGGTGCATACATTTCGGTTCCCGCCCCGGTCGCCATGGCACAAGTTATCAGTCTTCAACAACGTTTTCTACATTTTTGCACCTCTTTCCAAGCATAAGCAATATCGCTTCTTGAATAATGAATGATTACTGTTTCGGTTCTTCGGAGTACATAGCCAATCTTTTTATTGCCCTATACTTGCACCATTTCATACAGTCTCCGCATTTTATGCACTTTTGCTCATTGATCACATACGCTTTCCCACGTTCTCCGCTGATCGCCCCAGCCTTGCAAGCTTTTTTACATTTGTCGCAGCTCCGGCATTCTTCAGCGTTAATCTGATACCGATAAGGAACTGTGACTGGATTTCTTTTTGGCTTCCCATCTGCATTCTTTTTGAGACGAGACAGTATATCCTTTAGCATTTTGTACCTTCTTTCTTTCATTAAATAATATATACATATCCCCCAGGAACGCATCAGCGGCTTTTGTCATCAGCACCGCGTAATTGCCGCCGGCAAGCTCGCACCTCGCACACCAAAAGAAAAACCAAGTCGGGTCACCGGGTTGCAGAACCCGCTTCATTCCCTTTTTCAACGGACCCGTTCCCGCCGGTTCAGCCAATTCGTCAACGAACTGCTCGGAGCAGAACATTCCTTCGGCATCCCCGAAACTGAGCTTATGCGCTTGGAAATATCTAAGTTACAGAACGCGGGATAAACTATAACTTAGATGTTCTTTTTTGTTGATACGGAAACAATAACAGTAGCAGTCTATCACGTTTTTGTTTCCGCGTCAACAATTTTTTTGTTTTTGCGGGACTTAGCCATACAATACCCCGGCAATACAGAACGCTGTTATCAAGAGGTAAAATGATTTTTTGGCAAAAAACAGATGGCGCAACGGTCTTTCCCGCTTACCATCTGTTAATTTCGGCCTTGAGCACTTGGATTACGCATGCGCTGTACGCGCCTATCGCGTTGGTCCGATGTCTGTCGGTCACTTTGTATAATTCTTTATCATAATTTATGCCTTTTTCACCATACCTGCACTTTGGGGCTGATAGTTGACAATTTCGCCTGCAATAGCCGTAGCTAATGCTTGTCACAGCGCCAAATCATTTGGCGCGGCCGCATGGGTGGTATTTATTAATTTTATCCCCAAAAACATTATGAATAACTTCGTATAATAAGCTTTTGTAGGGGTTACTTTTTCAGGAATCCCGATGTTATAGCTTTCGATGGGCAATTCTTCTTGCACTTGCCGCAACGTATACATTCAATGTGGTTCGGTGTTTTATACGGTTCAATATCCATCTTACAAACACCCAGGCATACCCCGCATTTGATGCAGCTATCTTGATTGACCTCGTATTTGCCGAAAGGAAGCAGATTGCACCAACCAAGGATTGGGCCCATAGGGCACAAATATTTGCACAGCGGACGACTAATTACGATACACAACAGGGCAAACGCCACCCACCAGATTGCTAAGCCCGCATTAAATGTATGCGCTTCATTCATTGAGGTGGTAGAGTATCCGAACAGATTTGCAGCTACCATCAACCCCAGTAAGATATATTTCATGTACCTTAAGTACTTATCGCCTTTGAAATACCGAATTTTTTTCGGGAATGGTACCTTATTCAGCAAGTCTTGCAAAAGTCCGAAGGGACATATTCTGCCGCAAAAGAATCTGCCAAATAAAACGCTTAATACAACAAAGAGGATTACCAGCGATACGGCTGAAACATTCGTTGCCACTACCATGCCTCCAGCGCGCCATTCTCATATCAACGACGCCATTTTCTCTGATGCAATAGAATTATTTTTCTATCTTATCAGTCGATTTACTAACAAAAAAATCGTTAATATCAGTGAAAAACCGTAATATTGCAGCCTGCTCGTCGTCACTGTAGTGTGCGAAAAATGACAACCACTCTTGTCTGACTTTGCTATGGAGTTTTTTATGCTCGCCATATACAGACTGTCCGCCCTCAGTCAGTCGAAAGTAAATTTCTTTGTTATTGTCCGGTTCCTGGTAGCTCTCTATTAAGCCTTTGCCTAGTAACTTTTTGCTGATTTTACTTATTCCTCCCCGGGTCAGGCTCATCTTTTCGGAAATTTTTGTTACATTGGGATGGTCAATCATACCAATACAGTCAATACAGTGTACTTCCGCCAGGCTGATTTCATCCAGCAGATCCTCTCCTTTATGCTGGAATACGTCCAGCTGCTCCTGTATTTTTATAAAAATGTCTAAGATTTTCAGCGCTTGATTCATACGATCTCTCCTTTTATTTTGTTAACCCGGAAACAATAATAATATTAGTCTATCACGCTTTTGTTTCCTAGTCAAAAAAGTTCCCTGATAGGTTTTCATAAGTATAATCATCCTTTCTTGATTTTAGGTAAAAGAAAAAGACGCTAATTTCTCAACGTCTTAACCATGTTCCTATTTCGCTGACCACCAGAAATCACCTATATTATTAATATATATCGGCTATTATAGCTTGAAATTTAAGCCATAAGATTTAGATTCGTAATCTTATCCCCCCTCCCATACGAATGAATTTCGTTTCTTAATAAGTCCAGATTATATATCTTGAAAATAATATTTGCCAAGATGGTGCTTAATTTTTTCTCCAGTTGTCATGTTGTGCCCTCCTTTATGAAAAATATAGCACTCAACAGGATTGTGGTCTATCATGACAACTTTGAATTGCCGCAATCTATAGTTGCATCACATAAAATTTATTATAATACGGATAATTTTATTTTGAAGTAGGATTGTGGCTGGGATCTGACTTTCTTTCAGCAACAGCTTTTACGATTGAACCAACCGCTATTCCAATTGCGGCGCATATAATGCCTGATAAGAATCCCGTGGTATCCGGCATATTGAATTTATCGAAAGCTATCATGTTGCTCAGGCTGAATGTAAAATACGGAGCCAGCATATTCATGATACCAAAGAAAAGCAGCATGAGCCACTTAACATTGGTCCAGCCGTCGCCCTTTCCAATAAAGACGGAAATAATCAGGATGCTGATTGGTAAAACGAAATAGAATACCACAAGAGAATATCCCATTGCATCCTGATTGCCTCCAAGCCAAAAAACAACAATTGATAATACCCATATCACAAGATAGGTAATAACCAGGATCAGTTTTGAGAGCTTCTGCCTGCTTTTGACCACATCGGTACTTTGCTGTAAATATTCAACCATCTTCAAATCCTCCTTCAACAATTCGTCAAGGCTGATAGAATATAGGTTGCTTAACGCTATAACATTGACTATGTCGGGATAAGATTTATCATTCTCCCAATTTGATATTGTTTGACGGCTTACCCCTATCTTTCCTGCAACGCTCTCTTGCGTTAATCCCGCAGTCAAGCGTGTATTTTTAAGTTTTTGTCCTATATTCATTTGCTCCTCCTTTATCTTTTATTATGCAGCAGGAACAGAAGATGTCTATCAAATTACCTTTCCATAGAAGAAAATTGACTGTCAAAATCCTTTTACGTCAGTTAATAGTGCCTCTATGGATTTCCTTCATCATCAGCTGTGCCGGTTTTACCACTGAACTTTCATATTTGCACTTGACATTTCCATTCTCTTATCGCAATATGAAGTTAACTTCTGGTGAAGTCAACTTCATATTACTAAAGGGAGGGAGTTATGAAAACAAAAGTGAAAGAGCTAAGGAACAAAGCTAATCTGACGCAGCAACAGTTGGCTGACCTGGTTTACGTTTCATCAAGAACCATCATTTCTATCGAAAAAGAACAGTACAATCCTTCTCTTATGTTGGCGTATCGAATGGCAGAGGTATTCGGAACAACAGTAGAGGATTTATGCTGTTTAAAAGAAAATAAAGAATTGGAGGATAAACAACGTGAAGATTTATGATAAGAAAAAGTTTGCCTTTGGAGTAATGTACTTTCTCTTAGGCTTAGGCTTATTGATATTGGGTTTCTTAAAGGGTTTTGATGCTGAAAAAATTATCCTGACCATTTTAATGTTCCTAATTGGTATCAGTGAAATGTACCTCAGCACCAACCGGGAAGCAGTAAAGCAGGAGAAATTTGAGGAAACGGAGGAACGCAACCAGCTTATTAAGTTAACATCAAAGAGCAGGGCTTTTGATTTAACCCAAAGAACCAATTTTGTTTTGGTGGTTCTTTTTCTGATTATAGGAGGACAATCAGGTGATCAACGCTTTATAGCAATGGGAGTTGCTGTTGCGATTTCTTTCTCGGTGTCAATATTTTCAGAACTCTTTTCTAGAATTTATTATGAACGACATATGTAAGATGGAGGGTTAAAATGTTTCAGTCCTTTAGTGTTTCATTACACAATCCGGGATTTCATATGCACGATTGCTACTTACATAATTGGTGAATAACGATTTTTAAATTCCTCCCGGGCTTTTTGCGTGTGCATATGAACAAAATCGGATTTCCCCTTTGTATATGCATCCCTTTCGTGTTCAAACTGTTCTCTCAATGCCAACTTCAGGGTTTCATACTCTCCGGCAACATCGGGATACTTCTGTAAATAGTCCCGGAAATAAAGTTCACCCCAGTCTCCCGGATGCTTAATATGAAGATGGTATACCTTTTGAGCAAAGCCTTTGGGAGTATAGCCTTTGTTAAAATCAAGCGCATCTTTTGCTCCTTCATCCCGCGCCATCAAAATCCAGCCGTTATTTTGCAGCAATTCGATAATCTCATCGGCATCGTACCCGTCCTTAATCTCAAGCAGAATATCTACGGTAGGCTTGGCGGCAAGCTCTGCAACCGAGGTGCTTCCGATGTGGTTTATGCGGTAAATAGCATAATCTCTTAGAATGGCTGTCAGTTTGTCCTTTTCTTCTTCATACCATATTTTATATTCCGGGTTATGCTCTTTTAAAATGATGGGGAATAGATTCCATAACTCTTCCAAGCTCATATTTTTCAAGTTTTTCATCTGCTTCACCTACAAATTGGAATTTACATCATCACAGCCAGACAGCCCAATCGCCAAAATCGAAGGTGCCGCTGCCGTGATGCAGGTTGTCTTCGGCTTTCAGTTGCCGGAAAGCATCTCGCATACGGAGCAGAATCTCCGGCTGAATGTCCAAACTGTGATGAGCCGGAAACACTTTTTTCACGGGCAGCACCGCAATCTTTTCAAGCGAAGCGAGATATGCCTGCGGGTCGGTGGAAGGGTAGTACGCAAATAGTGTGTCCTTGTAGACAAGATCACCGGTAAATAAGTATCCGCGTTGCGGCTCCCAAAAACATAGATGCCCCGGAGAGTGCCCCGGCGTATGCAGTACAGTAATCACGCGCCCACCCAGATCAATGGTATCATCATCACGTAGTATCCGCGTTGGTGTCCCCTGAAAAAACTTGTAAGTGTTGACGTCATAGCCCTCCGGCAAATCGCAGCGGTCTATTACCATATCCCGGATAGTATCCATTGTCAGAGGAAATTCACCGTTCAGCCAGTTTAGTTCCGCCTCATGTGCGTAGAAATCCGGATAGTATTCGTGCCCGCCGATATGATCCCAATGGATATGTGTTGCCACAGCAATTACCGGCTTGTCCGTCAGCTTTTCCACTGTTTCGGAGATGTTGCAGATGCCAAGCCCGGTGTCGATGAGCAAGCACCGCTCTTCACCTTTAAGCAGGTAGCAGTGCGTTTCCTCCCAATGGCGGTATTCGCTGATAATATGAGTATCTGCATCAATTTGATGAAGTGTAAACCAGTTTTTCATTTTGAATATTCCTACCCCTTCTCCCGCAGCTCCATTGATCTCCAAGCATGTTTATACTTGAGCGCTATTGAAACTAAAAACATAACGAATATCTTCAAAAGGCTCCTTCATTATTTCAAAGGAGTATTTATCATTATTGAACGTGAAGCCGTTTCGCTCATAAAATTTTTTGGCGATTTCGTTATTCTCTAAAACCCATAAATAAACGCTGTTATATCCGGCAATTTTCAGATCATCCAGGGCGGCTTGCAAGAGTTTACGCCCATAGCCTTTTCCAAGATACTCCGGCAAAAGATAAAGCGAAACAATCTCTCCCCATTCAGGCAATTTCTTATCTCTTGATTTTCCGTAGGCAATACAGCCAACGGCTGATTCTTGGTCATAAATAAGCAGCACG
>ENA-UOOR01000154-UOOR01000154.1-fermentation-metagenome-genome-assembly--contig:-NODE-154-length-99781-cov-149.045685_pt1 | contig 99781 bp, 82 predicted proteins | sample MGYA00245780_ERZ724029 | MGnify/ENA primary metagenome ERZ724029 (study PRJEB28704, sample SAMN03018315) | fermentation metagenome | biome: anthropogenic terrestrial biome; feature: soil...
TACTTTTAAACTACTTTTAAACTACTTTTAAACTACTTTTAAACTACTTTTAAACGGTAAATCAAGGTTAATTAATTTTCCTAAGTCTGAAAGTCCCTTGTTATCTGCTCTTTAACTTCTGAACATTATACTCTTAATTTTCAGAGTTTTTCGAAAAATAAGTTCCTAATATAATTGTCGTATTTTATATTTTTAAATTTTATATTTTGATTAAATATTTTAATGGTAACCAAAGTTTTGTTGTAAAATGAATATAACATAGATTTAAAAATTTAAACTATAAGCTATTTTTTAGGTCGACTATGATATATACGTCTAAGTACGTATAAGTGCTTGCAGATTAAGAGTAATAGGGTTTCCTCTTAATCTTTGGGTTGGATCGCAGGTAGGATTCGAGAATAGGGACTCGAAATTCCTACCATCTACTTTTGGATTGGGATTAAGAGTAATAGGGTTTCCTCTTAATCTTTGGGTTGGATCGCAGGTAGGATTCGAGAATAGGGACTCGTATTCCTACCATCCATCTACTCCTAGTCAAATAAACTGCTTTTAAATGAGTGATAGCTTTCTGCAAATACTTTTAAAAGCAATTTATAATAACCTCTCTTTTCCTTAGAATGTACTCAGCTTTAATAAAGCTTATGATTGGTTTCAGGTCCACACAGCTCCAGATTCACATATATCCTGACTTGCAATTAACTGCTCACAGCCTGTAGAGCTTTATGCCTCAACATTTATTTTGTGATAAAGTATATCTCTCGGTATGGTTTTTCAGAAATTTATTTTTCTCCAGTTTTCTCCAGAACACTTTTCTGCGCAGGATAATCAGAAAAACAATAAATGGGACAGTTAACCATAGAAAAGGCAAATTAGCTGAAGATTGCTTAAAACTACTTGAGAATTACTGAAAAAAAGTACTGTAGGTAGAGAGAACTTTTCCCTACCTGCTTTTTACATAATTTTTGTGCTTTTGAAACTCAGTTTTCCTCAAACTCCAAATTTGAATTTCAAATTTCAATCTCGACTTTCATATCTCTAACTCGCAAACTAAGTCTTCTCAAGCCTGAGTCTTCTCAAGCCTGAGTCTTCTCAAGCCTGAGTCTTCAAACCTTAAAGTCCTCAGATCTTAATGTTTTCTCTTGCCCACTGTGCTCCGGCTTCGAGAACCATCTGGTTAAACTCTATGACTTTGGGCTTCCCTGCGAAGTTTTCGGCAAGAGCTTTCTTAAAGACTTCCTCTTCTAAGCCAGTTGCGTTAAGACCAACCAGGACTCCAAGCATGAAAGAATTCGCGGCTTTCTCAGAACCGGCTTCCTTGGCTTTCTCGGTTGCAGGGACTGCCACGGTTTTTACATTCGTAGGTGTTTTGGCTTCGCCAATAGATGAGTCGTAGAGGATAAGACCTCCTTCTCGGACTGCCCCTTCAAACCTTTCAAGGGAGGGACGGTTCATAGCCACCAGGATATCCGGGGTGTAGACCGTAGGAGAGCCTATAGGCTGACCTGAAACCACGACCGAACAGTTCGAGGTACCTCCTCTCTGTTCTGGGCCATAGGAGGGGAACCAGGATGCATTAAGGTTTGCTTTCACTCCAGCCTGAGCAAGGATGATACCCATGCTGAGGACGCCTTGCCCTCCGAAACCTGCAATCTTGGTCTGGATTGGGGCAAAACCCTTTCTTGAAGGTTTTTCCTCGGCATCGGCCTCAATACCATAAAGCTGCTCAAGAGTTTCAGTTGTAAAGTCACTCACTCCACGGTTTAGTGGTTCGACCTCTTCGGATTTATCCCTGAAGTTCTTAAGGGGGAATTCCTTTTCCATTTCCCCATTTATGAAATTGATCGCCTGTTCTGCATTCATCTTGAGGTTAGTTGGGCAGGCTGCAAGGACTTCAACAAAAGCATACCCTTTTCCATCGCGCTGAATTTCAAGCGCTTTCCGCACGGCTCTTCTGGCTTTTCTTATGTGGGAAATATCCGAGACTGAAACCCTTTCAATAAAAACCGGAGCCTTAAGGTTATCCAGTAATTCGCATATATGGAGAGGATAACCTGCAAAGTGGGGGTCTCGGCCCTCTGGACATGTCGTGGTCTTTTCACCCACAAGGGTTGTAGGCGCCATCTGTCCGCCTGTCATTCCGTAAACGGTATTGTTCACGAAAAAGACTGCAAGCTTTTCACCCCTGTTTGCAGCTTGGAGTGTCTCGTTCAGACCTATGGAAGCAAGGTCTCCATCTCCCTGGTAGGAAATAACCACAGCATTTTCTTCGGCCCTTGAAACTCCTGTTCCTACAGCAGGGGCACGCCCGTGTGCAACCTGGATATTACCTGCATCAAAATAATAGTAAGCAAAGACCGCACAACCCACAGGGCTGATCATAACGGTCCTGTCTTGGATTCCCAGGTCATCAATTGCCTCGGCAATAAGCTTGTGTAGAACCCCATGCCCGCAGCCAGGGCAGTAATGAGTAGCTGTTGTGGCTGCCCCCCCTTTGCGAGGGTAGTCCGCGTACAGGGCTTTTGGCCTTCCTATTACTTTTTCTCCATTAATGATTTCTGCTGCCATTTTCATGCCTCCCCTGCCATTTTCCTGATTTTGTCCATAATCTGGTCAAGGGTAATTAGATTCCCTCCCATACGACTTACAAGCTCTACAGGCTGTGAACAGTTGATTGCAAGCCTGACATCATCTACCATCTGTCCATTGCTCATTTCCACGGAAATAAAGGAGCAGCCTCTGTCTGCCAGGGCTTTCAACTGCTCCTCAGGGAACGGGAAGAGAGTTTTCGGCCTGAAAAGCCCGACTTTGATACCTTCCTGCCTGGCAAGGTCTACGGCTGACCTGCAGATACGGCTGCTGATCCCGTAAGAAACAAGGATAATTGAAGCATCATCAGTCAGGTACTCCTCGTAATCAACTTCATTCTGTTTTACTAGCTTGTATTTTGCCTGCAGTTTTTCATTGAACTTTCCAAGCTCATTAAAGTCCAGAAAGATAGAGGTCACTAGGTTAGGCCTGGTTTCGGCTGTACCGTTGACTGCCCAGGTAGTATCGATCTCAGGAACAATCGCCTGCTTTGGGAATTCGAGTGATTCTATCATCTGTCCGAGCACTCCGTCTGCAAGCACTACAACAGGATTCCTATACTTGAAAGCAAGCTCAAAGGCTTTCATAGTAAAGTCGCACATTTCCTGTACTGAATTCGGGGCAAGCACGATATTTTTGTAGTTCCCGTGTCCTCCACCTTTTACCACCTGGTTGTAGTCAGCCTGCTCAGGTCCTATATTTCCAAGACCTGGGCCTGCTCGCATAACATCTACAAGCACGCAAGGAAGTTCGGCGCCAGCAAGGTAGGAGAGTCCTTCCTGCATCAGGCTGATTCCAGGGCCTGAAGAGGATGTCATGACCCTATGCCCTGCTGAAGCTCCTCCATAGACCATATTAATCGCCGACTCTTCGGACTCGGCCTGGACGAATTTTCTTCCGATTTTCGGGAAATATTTGGATGCATCATGCAGAATCTCACTTGCCGGAGTTATCGGATATCCAAAGAAACAGTCACATCCGGCATAAAGTGCACCAACGATTACTGCAGAATTGCCTTTTATGAGTTGTGTTGCCATAATTTTCCTCCTTTCCTGCCTTACCTGGCTTCCTCAGCTTTCAAAGGAATATGAATCTCGATTGCAAGTGGTTCAGGGCATGTATAATAACAGCTTGCACAGCCTGAGCAGCCCTCTCCTTTGTATTCCACATAATTGTAGCCTCGAGCATTCAGGTTTTCACTCATGAAAAGCACATCTTTGGGGCAGGCAAGAAGACAGCGCCCACAGGCCTTACACTCCAGAGTATTAATAACAGGATATGGTTCTTTTTTATCATTTTTTGACATATGAGATCCTCATTTTGCTTATCACTCAGTTGCCTTCAGTTGTCCATGTACTTTACACTCTAAATCGTAATTTAATACTATATAATATATTTAATAATGTAAATTACATAATCTGTTACATACCGAACATTGGCGGTAACACTTAGATAACGCTAAAAATGAAACAGATAACGCTAAAAATGAAACCAGAGCATGATCTGCTCAAAGCAAACTTTTCAGATGTTTAAGGTACTTATTTCTTTCCTTTCTTTTCCCTTTTTGATTTGATCCTAAATTTATTGCTCTTTGGATCAAATCACATCATGTTTGCTTTTTGATCGAACCCGAGTTTTTAGGAGCGTTTTTAGGTTATTTTTCGGACTTAACTCTGATCTTTATCCCGGATCTCGACCCTGCGGATTTTTCCGCTAATGGTCTTTGGAAGATCGTCAACAAACTCTATAATGCGCGGGTACTTGTAGGGAGCAGTGACTCTTTTTACATGTTCCTGAAGCTCTTTTTTAAGTTCTTCACTAGGCGTGCACTCTTTTGTGAGCACAATGGTCGCCTTGATAACCTGCCCTCTTACCGGGTCAGGAGCTCCTGTAATTGCACATTCAAGCACTGTAGGGTGCTGGATTAGGGCACTTTCCACCTCAAAAGGTCCAACTTTATATCCTGAGGTCTTTATAATATCATCAGCTCTCCCCACAAACCATAAGTAGCCGTCTTCATCCATCCAGGCCATATCACCTGTGTGATAATAGCCGTCGTGCCAGGTTTCCTTAGTCTTCTCAGGATCCTTCCCGTAGTGAGCAAAGAGCCCAACAGGCTTTCCATCCTTTGTGTTAATTACGATCTCTCCTTCTTCCCCGACCTCACAGAGCCTGCCGTCTTTATCCATCAATTCAATTTTAAAGCCAGGAGAAGGCTTTCCGATAGATCCAGGCTTTGGTTTCATCCAAGGATATGTCCCGATAGTTACAACGGTTTCAGTCTGTCCGAAACCTTCCATAAGCTTTATTCCAGTGAATTCTAGGAATCGGTTATATACCTCAGGGTTAAGGGGTTCACCTGCAACTACCGCATATTTCACGTTACCGAAATTGTACTTAGAGAGATCTTCCTTAATCAGGAACCTGTAGATCGTTGGCGGGGCACAGAAGGTTGTAACTCCGTATTTAGTGGCTTTTTCAAGCATATTTTTGGCTTCAAACCGGTCATAGTCGTAGACAAAAACCGCACATCCGGCTATCCACTGCCCATAGAGTTTTCCCCATACACACTTTCCCCAGCCGCTATCTGCAACCGTATAATGCAGCCCGTTATCTTCTACGTTCTGCCAGTATTTTGCGGTAAGAATATGGCCGAGAGGATAGGTAAAGTTATGTTCCACCATTTTCGGAAAACCAGCAGTCCCTGAAGAAAAATATACGAGGGAAATATCGTTATTTTTTGTAGCAGCTTCGCCAGAAGGACGTTCAAAGTCGGGGGAAGCTTCTTCAAGCTCATTCCTAAAATCAATCCAGCCTTCCTTGACATTTCCTCCAACAACTGCTTTCTTGAGCGGCACATCCCCGCATTCGGAATGGGCTTCATCCACCTGTTCAGGAACTCCATCTTCCGATATACAGACAATCATTTTCAATCCGGCTTTTTCGATCCGGTATACAATGTCCCGTGTCTTGAGCATGTGGGTTGCAGGTACAGCAATAGCTCCTAATTTATGCAGTGCAAGGATACAGTACCAGAACTCATACCGGCTCTTTAAGGTGAGCATTACATAGTCACCTTTACCTATCCCATGCTTTGAGAAGAAATTTGCAGCTTTGTCACTGTAATACTTCAGGTCTTTGAAAGTAAAGATTCTCTCTTCCCCGTTATCGTCACACCAGATCATTGCAAGTTTTTCGGGAGAGTCCCTTGCATAGGCATCGACTACATCATAGGCAAAGTTGAAGTTTTCAGGAACAAGAATTTTGAAATTTTCTTCAAAATCTTCGTAGGATTCAAAATCAGTTTTAGAAACAAATTGGTTGAGCAAGGAAGTCATTCTGGACACCCGTTTTATCTACGTATTTTTATATCTTCTATATTTTTGAAGGCTTCAGAGCCTGGTTTAAATTAAAAGTTTTCAAAGCTTTCGAGATTTTACCCCGGATATCGGGTTTTACCGGATTTGAGATCAAATTAAGTTAACTCAAATTACATTAAATCCGATTTATTATATTGAGCTAAGTTTAATCAAATACACCAAACTAAAGATTTCACTTTCTTGCACTTCTACATTAAGGTATTACATTATAGCTGCCAAAAATTTGGCTGGCTTTCCTTCCAGAGCTTCCATTGCGTGTTCGTAAGTAGAGTCAAAATAAATGGAATCTCCTTTATTCAGAACAATCTCATTATTGTGAATATAGACTTTCAGACTTCCTTCCAGCACATAGTTAAATTCCTGCCCTGGGTGAGAGTTTGTCTCAGACTTATTCCCATTAGGTTTGGGCTCAACTGAAACTATAAAAAATTCAGCTTTTTTGTGTATGAATTTTTCAGCCAGGTTCTGGTACCTGTACTGCTTCCTCCTTTCAACGCTAACTCCGTTTCCGTCCCTTGTAACTGTAAATATATTCATGCGCGGCTCTTCTCCTGTCAGGAGGATAGCCATGTCTACGCGTAACTTCTGCGCAATTTCAAAAAGTACACTTGCCGGAATATCCTCAGTTCCATTTTCGTAATTCTCATAAGTTTCATCGAATATATGCAGATATTCTGCCATGTCTTTGACCGTAAGATCCGATAGTTCACGCAGTTCACGAACTCGAGCTGCAATTTCTTTTATTTTTTCCTGCATGATACGACTTCTCCAGCTGGATTTTTCAAGAATTAATTAATATCTACTTAAAAACCTTTGGCTTTACAGTTTTTATGCCTGTCTGAAAGGTGATTTATTCTTCCAGAACCATTGAAAACTATAATTAATATACGTTATGGATTTGTATCATATAAGTCTCATTATAAAAAGACTATAGAAAAATAAGCAGGCTATAAGAAAGTAAGTATAGAGAACTTAACTTGTGGCTCTAAAAATAAGGTTACTTAGTTACTTATATTGCGTTCAGAAAAAATAATAGTAGAATTGTGAAATCCCTAAGTCTTAGCTCAGAAGACATAAGCATCAGCCTAACATTGTCATTTCTATAATTACCTTTTTAGAGCTGACTGAAAGCGATAATACATTATAATTTTTTCTATATACGAGTAAATTGTGTATAAATAAATTGTGTATAAATAAATTGTGTATAAAATTAATTTATAAAAAATGTAAGAAAGATTATTGAGATCTTGTTCATGAAATATAAAGAATTTATCGAAGCGATTAAATTCGTATTAAATTAGCCAAAATAGGAAAATAGAATTCTCATACAGTGATCAATTGATGAGAATTCCTGCACAAGGTTTTTGTTCGCTCTTGTTCGCTATGTTTTTGCACGTAAACATCAGCTAAAAACGATATATAATTACCTAGAATTAATTTTTGAACTCGGATAGATATTGATCGGCGTTAAAAACTTTAATGTAAACAATTATTTTTAAGCGCCTTTAATATTTTATAGCCGGGTAGACTATTTAGAGGGAAAGTGCAAAAGTTGAAAAAAGAATGAGAATAGGTTTATCCATAACTATTAAAATTTTTTAATATGTATTAGTCTAACTGTATTAATCTAACTGAAGGACAGAAATCCAGACATTCAGGTAACTTAATGAAAAAATGCCTATCCAAAAAATGGACGATGATACCGGCACTATCTAAGTTCCAGTGTTGTTCCGGATTACATTTCCCTGACCGCCCTGAACCCAAGGCTGTTTAACTTTTTATCCTGGGCCGCAAAAAGTCTTTCCGCCGACCGGCAGCAGCCTGCACTTCCATTCCAGCCTCCGCCTCTTTTTATCCGCACTGGAGTAGATACACTTGGGAAAAGGTTTTCCCAGGCTCTGCCATCTGTCGGGGCACCTTTGTAACTCATGTGGTACTCGTCCTGCACCCACTCCCCTACATTCCCATAGATGTCGTAAAGCCCCCAAGGGTTTGGCTTTTTCAGGCCGACCGGTTGGGTTTCAAATCCAGAATTTTCCAAAAACCAGGCATATTCTTTAAGTTTCGGTTCATCGCCCCCAAAAAAATAAGCAGTTGTAGTCCCTGCCCTGGCTGAATATTCCCATTCGGCTTCCGTAGGGAGGCGGTAGAAACAGTTATTTCCATTGGTTTCTTCCAGTGAATTGAGTTTCTGGAAAAAAGTCTGAATCTCAACCCAAGAAATATTTTCAACCGGGTGTTTTTCACCCTTGAAGTACGAAGGGTTATTCCCCATGACATTCTGCCACTGCTCCTGTGTAACCGGATATCTGCCAAGGTAAAAAGGTTTTTTGATCGTTACCCTATGCACAGGACTTTCCCAGAGTTTTCTGCGCTTTTCATGTATTGGAGAGCCCATATCAAACTCCCCGGCAGGGATTGGGATAAACTCCATTCCAATAGGGTTAATTATTAAGTTTTTGGGCAAACTCTTGATTGAATTATCATCCGAGTTATTTGCTGAGTTATGCATTAAATCATTATCCAAGTTATTGATTGAGCATTAAATGAGTCATTGGTTGAGTTGCTAACTGAATTATTGACTGAGTTATGACTGAGTTATGATTGAGTTACTAACTGAATCATTGACTGAGCTCTTTATTGAGTCATTGATTGAGCTACTGGCTGAGTTATTTGTCGAATTATTTTACTGCCTTTAATAATCATGATTTAATAAATATTGATTTAATAGATTCATCTCGAACTTATAGCTTTTACAGGATCAAGTTTAGCTGCCTGCTGGGCAGGATAGATTCCAGCAATTAGATTCAAAAGAAAAACCGCAACAATAGTGAACAAAATATCTCCAATCCTGATTATGATGGGAATAGTTGTAATGCCGCCGTAAAGTTCTGAGGAAGCAGCTGGCATTTCATACTGGCCTATTGCCAGGGCTATTACAACCCCTGTTAGAGTACCGACAAGAGCACCCAGCAGACCTAGAATCCCGCTCTGAAGAATAAATATTGTCCGGATACTTGAAACTGTAGCGCCCATAGCGCGGAGCATACCTATCTGGCTTATTGCGCTGATAACTGTCAGATTAAGAGTGCTGACCACGCCAAAAGAAGCGATTACGACAATAAGACCAAGCACGACATTATTGGATGTGCTTTCAATTGCGATCGTCCTAAGGATTTCAGGATTGGTTTCAGTCCAGCCTTTTGCCTTATAGCCTGTCTTTTTGATCTCGGCAGCAACTTCTCTATCCCTGTTAAAATTTTCAAGCCTGATAGAAAGACCGTTGATTACGTCCAGAACATTGTAGAACTTCTGAGCGGTATCCAGGGAAGTATAAGTCAATGATTCGTCCAAAGGAGAGCCGGTATGAAAGATTCCGACAACCCTCAAAGAAAGAGGATTCGCATTAGGAAAAGACACATCAACCGAGTCGCCAAGTTTAACTTCAAGTTTATCTGCCAGCTTCGAGCCAATTACCACGGTGTTTCGCGAATATTCAGGCTCCCTGAAGTCTCCTTCCACCATATCGGCTTCAATATCGATAATATTATTTTCCTGTGAAGGAATTACACCTTTTAGCTCGGCATTAAGAGAATTTGTCTTGAACCTGAAAGAAGCCTCTCCAGTAAGAAAGGGAGAAACTGCGGAAACCTCCTCGATTTTATCGATCTCGTCAATAAGGGTCCTGTAAAGGTAAATATAATCTTCACCTTCCTGTGGCGATACCGAGACGTGCGGAAGTTTATTCACGGTAGTGTTATAGAGCTCGCCCGTAAAACCAACCATAAGCGCCTGGGAAACGGTAAGTACCATCACGGCAAGAGCAATAGCTCCAACTGAAAGAATTGTCTGAAATTTTCTTGCCCGAATCTGCCTGAGCGAAATGAAGAGTTCGTAACGCATGGGTTCACAGCTCGGTTTCCAAGGCTTTTCCTGTTACCTTTAATTTTAAGATTCTCTTTGTGTTTTACGTTTCTTTGAGCCTTATGTTCTTTGAACTTTATGTTCTTTGAGCACAAAATTTCTTTGAACTTTATTTTATATTGTATACATTGACATTGGCATAAGGATACGAACTTCAAATTACTACGAAAGTGAAATTACAGGATTCACCTTCGAGTTTTCCTCAAAAAAAACGACACAGCAATAAACCCTGTAATTCCTGCAATTGAAAGAAAGCCAGGAATGCCATTTTCACCGTTCTCTCCTGGAGTTACTATTCCGATATCAGTATTGTTTTTCTGGCTCACATTTGAAACCGGAGAAAGACTAGACTCGATTATATTTTCCCTGCGCTCAATAACATCCTCATCGTTTCCCAGAAGCTCAATCTCAAGTCTGTAAACTCCTTCCGGAAGCTTCTGTTTCCATGCAACTTCAACGGTCTCGTCATCGTTGTTCAAAAGTATTGGAACTCTTACTCGGGTAGATTCTACTAAGCCGGAATTTCTGTTTCCAATAGTCCCAGTCAATTCATATACAGAGAAAACAAGATCTCCTTCAAAGGGCACCTGGGAGCGTCCGAAAACCGTTGCACTCGCGCCGGTTTCATCTTTATAGATATCGGTAATCTCGGCATTGTCTCTGGCAGTAAACCGCTCGGTTGAGCTTATAACCTCCCTTTCAGGAGAATAAATCTGAATCTTGACTCTGCCTACATATTCCTTATTATTTTCAAGAAGCGTACCCCAGGGAGCGGAAAAAACATCTGGAACACTAGTAAGCGATAGTTTTTCAGCTTTTGTTGTATAAACCACATCCGAGCCATTTACAAGCATGTATTCGATATCAAAAAGAGAGGCTTCTTTTGGGGAAAGTGCAACACTAATTCCCTGGGAGTTAGGAACCAGGTCATTGACAAGAAGCCTTGATGCAGAGTTGCTGCCGTAAGCAAAGTTATATTCAGCCTCTGAGAGAACTTGCTCCTCCTCAAGAAGCCTGGCCTTTAGCTTATAAGCTCCACGTTCAGGATTGCTGACCTTCCAGAAACCAACCTTCGTAACTCCGATATTTGCTGGAAGACTGCTGACTAAAAATTCCTGCCTGTCAAGTGTCTTCTCACGCGTTCCTTTGGAACTTATAAGAAACACTTCAAGGCTTAGATTTTCCTCAGGTTGGGGGGAGTAAAGAGTCACATCAAAGGACTCGAGGTTGCTGTAAAGATTGGCTATGTTAGCCGTATTCGCTTCTCCAGCAGGAGAGCTATCTGCTGCAAACGCTGGAGGAGCTGAAATAATAAATAAAATAAATAAGAAAAACACAGTTTTCATTGTCTTTTTCCCTGATTTGTTTACCAAAAAGATTGTTTTGATGTTATTTAAAAGAAATGTAACCAGATTTAAAAGAAAAGTAATCGGATTTAAAAGAAATGTAACCAGATTTAAAAGAAACATAATCGGATAAAAGACTATTTTCCCGGTTTAGAGAAAAGATAAAATCAGACCAGTTTTTAAAGGAAATAAACAAAACCTGCAATGAATCCGAAAGTATTTATTCTTTAGTTGAAGTATAAAAGGATAAATATTAAAGATAATCAAGTTTACTTGATTTACATACTCAGGAAAAAACAATGGCTAATTAATTGAAATTACAAAAGTAAGTGCTAAAAATAACTGTTCGAGCAGAAGGTGTGGTAAAAATGGAAAAGAAAAGCGTCTTGATCCTGGGAACCGCCTCCCATGTTGGGAAAAGTTCAGTCGTGACTGCCATATGCAGGATCCTGTCGAGGAAATACAGGGTTGCCCCCTTCAAGGCTCAGAACATGAGTCTGAATTCCTGGATCACAAAGGACGGAAAAGAAATCGGAATTGCCCAGGCAATCCAGGCAAAAGCCGCAGGCACCGAGCCCACTGCTGATATGAATCCTGTCCTTCTAAAACCTAAAGGAGACTGCGTTTCCCAGATAATTTTGCTGGGAGAACCTTATGCTGACAGGAGCGCAGGCCAGTATTACGATTCCATTGCAGAAATGAATGAAGTCCTTGAAGGAGCTCTCGAAAGGCTTTGCAAGGAACACGATATTATTGTCATGGAAGGAGCTGGAGGAGCTGCCGAAATTAACCTCTACGAAAGGGATATTGTAAATATTGGCACTGCAAGGCTTACGCAGGCTCCCATAATCCTTGTTGGAGATATAGAGAGAGGAGGCGTTTTTGCAAGCCTTTATGGCACAATTGCGCTTCTTCCTGAGGATGTACGGAAAAATGTCAAGGGATTAATAATCAATAAATTCAGAGGCGACCTGGAAATCCTGAAGCCAGGCCTGAAGCAGCTCGAAGAAAAGACAGGAATTCCTGTACTTGGAGTCCTTCCTTATTTCAAGCTTAATATTCCTTCGGAAGATTCGGTCTCGCTCGGAGATAAAGAAGGCGAAAAAAGCGAAAACGAAATCGAGATTGCAGTTATCCGCCTGCCAAGGATCTCGAACTTTACAGACTTCGAACCCCTGGAAGGACTTGCTAAAATTCGCTACGTAGACCTTGACGGAGACCTTGGAACTCCGGATGCAATCATGATCCCGGGCACAAAGAATACGATAAACGACCTGCTCGACCTTAAAGCAAGCGGCATAGCTGGGAAAATTCAGGCTTTTAAGGGGAAAGTCCCAATTTTCGGGATCTGCGGCGGCTACCAGATGCTTGGCAGAACTATTTATGATTCCGGAGTAGAAAATGGAGTAGAAGCTGAATTTGAAGGCCTGGGGCTTTTGGATATAGGAACAAAGTTCGGAGAATATAAAAAGAGAACAATCCAGGTCACGAAAAAAGTGAACGCTTACGGCCCTATACTTGCTCCCATAGACGGGGAGGACATAAAAGGATATGAAATCCATATGGGTGTAACCAACTCCCTGGGCATAACCAACACCTGCCAAAACATTTTCGGGGATGATGGTGCAGTTGATGAGACCGGCCTGGTAATTGGCACTTACCTGCACGGGCTCTTTGACAATAAAAATCTAAGAGATTCCCTTATGCAATACCTATACGAGAAAAAAGGACTTACATACAGGCCTGAAAATACCATGACCGAAAACGAAGCCTACGAAGAACTCGCAAATGTAGTTGAACAGAACCTTGACATTGAAAAAGTCTACGAAATTATTGGAATTTAAGAATAGATATTTGAAAGCTACAGGCACTGGAACCTTCGGGTGCTGCCAGGCAGAACGCTAGGCAGAACACCTGATTTGAGTAATTTTTAGAAAAATTATCAGGCATAAAGGCGTAAGAAACTATTGAGCATAAAAAAGGCATTGAGCGGTTTCAGGAGAGCATTGGGAATAGTCGGAACTTAAAAACTTATAATATTGTTTGGGGTAAGTACAGTATTCACGGAGGGTATAACCAGCCTCCAGATACCACTCAATAATAAATGATTTATTACTAGTTATTTATGCATTGTGAATTTATTCTATTATAGTTTCGAATTTAATAATTTATGTCAAACTCTCTTTCTCTATGGGAAACAATACCTGCAACCTGCCGTACTGCAATCGCTTTACTGCAACCGTTGCGCCGGTTGATCACGCCGATAGGGTTTGGGGATAAGTCTCTTAAAATTAATCCCACCGTTTTTGATCAAACTTTTTTTGAAAAAGTTTGTGAGCAAGCATTTTTTTGAAAAAATTTGCGGGACTGGAGAATCGTCATTACGCTGGCGAAGCATTTACATGCAAAGCGAGCATAGAATGCACAAAATGCCGACAAAAGACCGGCAAACGTAAAAATAAGACTAAAAGATTGGTAGAGGAAAAGCAATGGCTGTATGGAAGGGAAAAAAAGTAGTTCTACATACCAATATGGGTGAAATAACAATCGAGCTTTTTGAGGACATGCCAATTACGGCAGGAAATTTTGCAAAACTTGTGGAGAAAGGTTTTTACGACGGGGTTATTTTCCACAGAGTTATTGACAACTTCATGATCCAGGGAGGAGATCCAACAGGTACAGGCATGGGTGGGCCAGGCTATGAGATTCCAGATGAGTTCACGAAGAATAACCGGAATGATAGGGGCACTCTCTCCATGGCAAACGCAGGCCCGAATACAGGAGGCAGCCAGTTTTTTATTAACCTTGTTAATAACAATTATCTCGACAAAATGCACCCTGTCTTTGGGAAGGTTGTAGGAGGCATGGACGTTGTGGATTCTATCGGAAAAGTGAAAACCGACCGCCAGGACCGCCCGAAAAAGGAAGTGAAAATTGTAAAGGCTGAACTGGTCTGAGCCTTCTTACACTTCATAATCCCTATCTTTTAGGTTTCTATCTATTTTTTCTACTTTTTACTTTTTCCTGTTTTCCGACCCTTTACCTTTTTACATACTTATCTATTATTTTTACCATTAGTCTAATCGTATCCTTGTTATAATATTATTATCTCTGTGAGTTCATTTTGAGCTACTCTTTCAAACTGAACTATTCTTTCGAATCATAAGTTCTGATCGCGTTTTCTGATAGAATGATAAAAAAGCCCGTCTAATAAAGATATAACTTTTTTTAGCGGAAACTAATGTAGGCTGAATGTTCACAGGGGAACAGATTTTTGTGTGGGAGACAGAAGAAGAAGAAGAAGAAGAAGAAGAAGAAGAAGAAGAAGAATTTGATTTTCTGGCCAGTGAAACCCTTAAAGCCAGATATCTGCGTGAGGGGGAAAAGGATTGGAAGGACGTCTGTGAGAGAGTTGCAAAAGCAATTGCAACAACTGAGGAAGAGTATCTGGAATTTAAAGACCTCATGGTCAGAAAGCTTTTCCTTCCAAGCTCACCCACACTCATGAATGCAGGTACTGAATTAGGACAGCTTGCAGCCTGTTTTGTGATTCCTGTGGAGGAAGGGGTTGAGGAGATCTTTAACTCAATTAAAATCGCTGCTCTGATCCAGAAAACCGGGGGAGGTACAGGGTTTGATTTTTCAAAAATCTGCCCTGGAGGTTCTCCCGGTTCCTGTGGGGATAACGCGGCGAGCGGCCCAATAGCCGTAATGAGACTTTTTAATGAGGCAACTGAGATCGTAAAGCAGTACGGAAGGCGCAGAGGGGCCAATATGGGAATTCTTGAAGTTTCCCACAACGATATTCTTTCTTTCATCAGGGCAAAGCATATTGAAGGAGATCTGAGCAATTTCAATCTCTCGGTCATGGTCCCTGATACTTTCATGGAGCTTGTTGAAGCTGATAAGGGTTATGAGGTCTGGAACAGGCAAACAGGCTTGACTGTTGGCTGCATATTTTCTGAGATTGTTGAGGGGATCTGGAGAAATGGCGAGCCAGGTATTCTTTTTTATGACCGCATAAACAGGGATAACTTCACGCCTGAACTTGGTGATATCTCGGCCACAAATCCCTGCGGAGAAGAGCCGCTTCTGCCTTTTGAAGCCTGCAACCTGGGCAGCATAAATCTTTCTCTTTTCGTTGCAGATGGAAAAATAAACTGGGACTTTCTCAGGGAAGTAACCGGAAAAACTATCCGCTTCCTAGATAACGCAATTGATAAGAATATATATCCAGTTCCGGAGATTGAGGCTGCAACCAAGAAGACCCGAAAAGTAGGGCTCGGGGTAATGGGTCTCCATGATATGCTTTTGAAGCTTGGGCTTCCTTACGACTCCCCGGAAGCTCTCGAGCTTTCGGAAAAACTTATGCAACAAGTTACCTGGGCTGCAATCAGAGAATCAAGAAAGCTTGCTATAGAAAAAGAACCTTTTCCTGAATATGAAAACTCTACATGGGAATTACCCATAAGAAATGCTACCTTAACCGCAGTCGCTCCAACAGGCACGATTAGTATTCTTGCCGGGTGTTCGGCAGGAATTGAGCCTGTTTTCAGCTGGGTATACAGGCGGACCCAGACTGTAGGCAGAGAGTTTATGCTCGTTCATCCGTTTTTCAAGGCACATTTCAAATCAAAACTGCCTGAAGCTGACTATAACTGGCTTCTTGAGCATATCTACAAATACGGTACCTTGCAGAATGTGGAAAATCCTGAACTTGTAAGCGAGGAAGAAAAGCGGTTTTTCAGGTCAGCGCTTGACATTGACTGGAAGTCCCATATCGATATGCAGGCTGCATTTCAACGGCACTGCCATGCAGGAATTTCGAAAACTATCAATATGCCTGATTCTGCAGGAAAGGAGGATATTAAAAAAGCTTTGATTTATGCCTGGAAACAAGAACTCAAAGGGCTTACTATTTATAGGACCGGAAGCAGGCAGCGCGTAGTGCTAAGCCTTAAAAAATCTTAAAATTGTAGCCTGCTTTATGAAGAGTATAATAGGCGTGAGCGCTATTACAAGCAGCATCTTTACTCTGCTTGAACCCGGTTTTCTATGGCTTCTTTTAATACCTGTATTTTCCCACGCCCAAACAATATATATTTGTAAGCTTTTAATTCTCGACCATGTCTGTGCAGGAAAAATCCTTAAAGCCGTATTCGGAAGTTATAACAGGCAGCATAATCTATGGCACTATCGGAGTTTTTCTGGACAGAATTCAGGATATGTCAGTAGGATCTATCCTTTTCTCAAGGTTCTTTTTCGGCCTCTGCATGATTTTTATTTACTTGCTGCTCAATCGAGGACTCAGACAACTCAAACCCGAAAAGAAAAAAAGATATCTTCTGCTCCTAGGACTTTTGAATGCGATAACAGGCATGTGTTACTTCTCATCTATTCGGTATAGTGGGGTCTCGGTCGCTGTCCTTCTGCTTTATACGGCTCCTGTATATGTAAATCTGCTAGCTCCATCAATTCTTGGGGAGCACAGAAGCAGCAACAGTTTTCTCCCTCTGTTGCTCGCAATTTCAGGAGTTTTACTGATCGCTCGACCTGGGGAAATTCTGACAGACACAGGCCCTGATTTTCAAAAAGGCCTTGTTTTCGGGTTGCTATCAGGGTTGTCATTCGGTGCGACTATTATAACGATTCGATATCTAAAGGACGATTACTCAGGAATAGCTCAAACCTTCTGGTTGACCGGAATAAGCCTTCTCTTTATGCTGCCGCCTGCACTCTCAACCCCGGCTGCAGTTTTCATAAGAAATTTCGATATCCTCCTTCTCTTCGGCTTAACTGTTACGTTCGCTGCTGTGATTTATCTAAGAGGAATCTCGGGAATTAGGGCACAGACAGGAAGTATTCTTGCCCTGGTTGAGCCTGTATCTGGAATATTTTTTGACGTTACTCTATTAAAAAATCCGCTTTATATCTCGACTTTTCTGGGCTGCATTTTCATTCTTACAGCAGCTTATACCGTAAGTAAAGGGAGTAAAGACCTGAAAGGGGAGAGGAAATAAGAGGAAATGAGATATTAGGAGAAAATAGGAGAAAAGAGTAACAAATAAGAACAAATAGGATAAAAGCAAATATAGGAATCCCCTGTATAAATAAAAGAGGTTACCCTGAAAATGAGTTTTCCATAAAATCCCGCATTCTGCCCAAAAGCTCTTTACTCAAGAGCCCCTCTACTTTTATTACAATGGTTTTGAAAACACAGGAAAAGCATGACTGAAGAAAGCCCAATTATCGAGCTTAAAAGCCTGACAAAAGTATACAAAAACGGGATGGAATTTCGCGCGCTCGACAATGCAAATTTGAGAATAAAGAGAGGGGAGTTTGTTGCAATTGTCGGACCATCGGGTTCAGGAAAAAGCACTCTTATGCATCTGATAGGTCTGCTGGACACCCCAAGTTTTGGGACACTCCTTATAGACGGCAGAGATGTAACAAAAATATCAGATAAGGAACGCTCTGAGATGCGGAACAGGATGCTTGGCTTTGTTTTTCAATATCACCACCTGCTTCCGGATTTTACGGCTCTGGAAAATGTAATAATGCCGCTCTTGATTGCGGGAAAAAACAGAAAAGAAGCAGAAGAAACTGCTGAAAAACTCCTGAAAGAGGTAGGACTTGAAGACCGGATGGATCACAAACCTGGTGAACTTTCAGGAGGAGAGAACCAGAGGGTTGCAGTGGCAAGGGCACTTAGCTGTTCTCCTGCAATCGTGCTTGGAGACGAGCCTACAGGTAACCTTGATACAAAAACAGGTGACCTGATTTATGAACTGCTCAGGCGGTTGAACCGGCAATATAATCAGACCTTTATTGTGGTTACTCATAATGAAGACCTGGCCTCAAAAGCTGATAGAATTATCAAGCTTGTGGACGGGAAAATAACAGATCAGTGAGGAGAAAAGATGGAGTATGTAAAAGGAAGAATAGGCAGAGTATTTACTGTTAGGATAGATCATGGTGAGGACCTGATTCTGGAACTGATCAAACTTGCTGAGCTGGAACAAATCGAATCTGCGGTTTTTGTGCTGCTAGGTGCATTAAAAGAAGCAAAGCTTGTTACAGGTCCGAAAGAAAGCATAACCCCTCCAGAACCTATATGGTACGGCTTTGATGACGTTCATGAGATTCTAGGAATAGGAAATATTTTTTTAAAGGATGGAAAGCCGAAAATCCATCTGCATGCAGGCGCGGGCAGAGGAGACAACCTGAAACTCGGTTGCTTGAGAGGAGAAAGCGAAGTTTTTATGGTAGTTGAGGCTTTTGTCTTCGAATTGGAAGGAATTTCTGCCAGAAGAATTACAGATAGAGAACAAGGCTTTGCTCCTGTAAGTTTTCATCAGGTTTCGGACCTTGAATGAGATCTAGATGAGACAGACACATAATCAGTGCTCAAAAGCTTTTGTATAAAAGCAAGAATTAAAATACAGTCTTGCAAAATGATCTGGCAGTTTTTCTCAAGCTTGATTAAGCTCAATTTTGTGATATTATCTCCAGTTCTCGAAGCCTTTTGAGTGCAACCATTTTTTCATTATTGTCTTCTAAATATTTTTCCTCAAGAACTTCTATAATTTCTTTAAAGGGCACCGTTAACTGATAATACTTCACAGGCCTACCTTTTCCTTTATTCTTTTTTTCAGACCTTTCATCAACCCAGCCCCTATCTCTCAGGGGGCGCATAGCTACACTCACTTCCGGTTGTCTCAGCCCTGATAAAAGTTCAATGTGAAGGGACCTGAGTTCATTACAGTCCTTCAGACATACGATCGCAGTGGCCTCCGTCCTCGGGAGTCCCAGGCTTTGGAGCATATCAATAATTGAATACTCTTTTTCGGTCAAATTAACTGGAGAATCGTCGGTCATCAAAATTTAATAATACTTTCATGTTTATATATTTTATGTAGATAAAATTGTTTTTTTAAATAAATTGAGTATAGTTAAGAAGTGAAAAAGCTATCTAACCCTACTAAAACATTTTTTGGAAAATTTTAGTATAAAAGCTCGTATTAACAAATCTTCGAAAAAAATCGTCTTTGTAATCCTAGTTAAAATGTCTAAAGCTAGCTTTTGTGAACTACCCCTGAGTCTTTAGCTCAGGGATTTTACGCTTCTTAACATAAAAATAGGCATTTCTGAAACTCGAAAGCCTGAGTTAAGAATTACAGAGTAAGAAAACTCCCTGCAAATATTTGAAAAAGAGTACTTCTAGATTTACTTAAGTTATAGATTTACGTAGATTTTACTTAGGTTATGGACTTACGTAGATTTTACTTAGGTTATAGATTTACGTAGATAATACTTCTAAATTTATGAAAAGGTATGAATACTAGATATCTGATCCAAAGAATTTCTAGATTCAGGAATTAAACATACAAATTTTTAAGGTTAATTAAAGTTTTTTATAAGAAAGTAGCATAAAACTTAATTAAAATAATTCACGTTAACGAGATAAAGAATTAAATACAACTCGGACATGTAACGGTAAGTAAAAATATACTTCAAATTAAGGTTAAGTTTCAAATAACAGAATATATGTATAAATAAGTCAGAGATTAAAAAGGGTGAAATTATGTCGTATATCGGTCTACAGCAGGATTCTGGAGAATATAAAATCCAAAAGATACATGCTCGGGAGATCCTGGATTCAAGGGGAAATCCCACTATTGAAGTTGATGTGTTTACACCAAAGGGATTTGGCAGAGCCAGTGTTCCTTCAGGGGCTTCCACTGGTACGAATGAAGCCTTGGAATTGCGTGATGCAGACCCTAACAGATATGGAGGAAAAGGAGTTCTTACCGCAGTAAAGAATGTAAACACCATAATCCAGAAGGAATTGCTTGGGCTTGATGTACGAAACCAGCGGGAAATCGATGAAATTATGATCGAGCTCGATGAGACCGATAACAAATCAAACCTCGGAGCAAATGCTATTCTTGGGGTATCCATGGCTGTTGCAAAAGCAGCTGCAGATTCCCTCAATCTTCCTCTTTATCGCTATTTCGGAGGTTCAAATGCCTTTACCCTGCCTGTGCCCACAATGAATGTCCTTAATGGGGGCAAACACGCAGGCAACGAACTTGCAATCCAGGAGTTCATGATTCAACCCAAGGGTGCGGAGACTTTTTATGAAGCTCTCCAGATTGGGGCAGAAATTTACCATGTTCTTGGAAAGCTACTGGAAAGGAAATACGGCAGGTCTTCTACCAATGTGGGCTATGAAGGAGGATATGCTCCCAAGATGAGTGAATCAACCGAAGCCCTTGATGCCCTTGTCGAGGCAATTGAGGAAGCAGGTTACACAGATTCCGAGGTTACAATTGGGCTTGATGCCGCAGCCTCCGAGTTTTACGAAGAGGGATTCTATACAATCGATGGAAAGAGGCTCTCTGCTCCTGAACTGATAGACTACTACGTCGAACTTGTGCATTCCTATCCTATCCTTTCTATTGAAGACCCCTTTTATGAGGAAGCATTTGAAGATTTCGAAGCCCTGACCAATGAGCTTTGGGATACAATTATTGTTGGGGATGATCTCTTTGTTACAAATATTGAGAGGCTTTCAAAAGGCGTTGATATGGGAGCTGCAAATGCACTCCTCTTGAAGATCAACCAGATAGGAACACTCTCCGAAGCTTTTGACGCCGCAAGCATGGCTTCCAGAAATGGTTATACCGTAGTAGTAAGCCACCGTTCTGCCGAAACCGAAGACACCACAATCTCGGATCTCTCAGTTGCTATAGGTGCAGAAATGATCAAGACCGGAGCCCCAGCCCGTGGAGAAAGGACTGCAAAATACAACCAGCTCCTCAGAATCGAGGAAGACCTGGGCGAAGTTGCACACTACGTGCAGATTTAACTTCTTTAATCATCTTTTCTCCTTCTTTTACTTTTTCTATTTTTCCAAGTTTTTGTGGTTCTATGAATTGTGATTCTATGAACTATCTCAATTGGCGCTTTGGATTTGTTTGCTTAGAGTATTGGTTTGCTTAGAGTATTGGTTTGCTTAGAGTATCGGTTTGCTTAGAGTATTGGTTTGCTTAGAGTATTGGAAACTGATTTATAACCAGCTTCATAAGAACAATTATAGAATAATAAAATAATTTTCAGGCATAGAACAATTTTCAGGCCTCTAATAAGTTTGAAAAGTCTGAAATTAGAGTCTGTTAAATCAAAGACTAGAAGCTATTCTTAGAAGAGTTTATTCAGTTAGGGTATCCAGATAGGATTATCCAGACAGGAGTTTGTCCACATGTACGAACTGAAAATCGCCTTCAGGCAGATTTTGTCTAGAAGAAGGCAAACCTCTTTTGCCATTCTGGCAGTTGCCCTTGCTGTAGCTGTTATTACGGTAATGATGGCTATGCTTTCGGGTTTTCAGACGGAACTCGTACAGTCAAGCATTGAGAATAATGCACATATTATTATAAATCCTCAAAATGAAGAAGAGGAGTTTATTCATCTTTACAGGTACAATTCGGCCCAAATTGCGGAAATGAAAGGAGTTGTAGCGGTATCTCCAAAATACTTGGGCCAGGCTGCGCTGAAATACCGGGATAATGCTGAAGGGATTTCACTTCAGGGAGTTGAACCTGAGGCTGAAGATGCGGTTATGCGAGTAAGCGAGGATGTTATAGAAGGGAGCTTCCTGTCGCTTGTCCATACAAGACATGGAATTGTACTTGGGGATAAACTTGCAGGAAACCTAGAGGTCAAACTTGGAGATCGCGTGAATGCCGTATTTCCAGGCTCGCAAACTATTTCTTTTAAGATTATAGGGCTTATCCATACCGGAACTGAAGCAGATGAGGTAACAGCTTATGCAAGGCTTGATTCGGTGCAGCATTTTTTCAATAAACCAGGGGTTGTAAGCACAATCGGAGTCAGAGTTGCGGACCCTTACCAGGCTGAGATTATCGCAAGTTCAATTGAAAGAGAGTCCGGACTTGATGCCGTCAGCTGGCTTGAAACAAATGCAGAGATCCTGAATCTACTGAATACACAGAGGGTTCTTGTGAATCTCTTTTATTTATTAATCTATGGGATCGCAGGGTTCGGGATAGCAAATACCCTGATTACCATTGTAGCCCAGAGAACCAGAGAAATCGGTATCCTGAAAGCTATGGGAGCTTCTCAAAAAAGCATAATGGCTCTCTTTCTTTTCCAGTCCGTAATCCTTGGAGCCATTGGTCTGATGCTAGGTATTATTCTTGGTTACATTGCAATTATCTTACTTCAGAGCTACACAATCGAGGTCCCGCAAGAGATGTATTTCGGGCTTCAGACCCTGCCTCTTGAAGTCGAACCCCTTAATTTTGTATACGCGGCTTTCTTCGCTTTCATAATCAATATAATTTCGGGCATCTACCCTGCGCGAAAAGCTGCAAAACTCGACCCTGTAAAGGCTATCGAAAGCGCCTGAGTGAAATTTATATCTCAAACTTTTATTCCTAAGTTTCCTTTCAGAAGTTCAGTTTCAAAAAAATCCTATCATTTTTAGCCCTATGTAGATCATGAGAAGCACAAAGAGGTGTTTCAGGTGTTCCGGGTTTATCAGGTGGGCAACCTCCGCCACTCTTCTTGCTGCAAGAAATCCTGGGACTGCAAGCAAAATCCAGTCAATGAGATTGATATACCCTAGAGAATAGGGAGGAAGCCCAGGCTGATCCATACCATTGACTATATACCCTATTGATCCTCCAAAAGAGGTAAACATTATTACTGCAGATGAGGTTCCAACGGCTTTTCGCATTCCAAAGTGCAGAAAAATTAGCATAATCGGAAGTGCAATTACTCCTCCGCCAATTCCAAGAAGCCCTGAGAAAAAACCTATAAAAATGCCTGCAAGAATATAAAGAGCCGGATTTGTGCTTATTTCACTTTCTCGAACCGCAGGTGCTAGATAGGTCCTGAGCGCTCCTATTATGACCACAATTCCGAAAATTGTGCTCAGGGTCGAAGCAGATAGCTGGGAAGCTACAGCAGCTCCTCCAAAACTGAAAATCGAGCCTGTAATCCCCATAATCGTTGCCTGTTTCCACTGGACTGCGTGCTTTTGATGATATTTTAAAGCAACACTTATGGAGTTTAGCAGGATTACGAAAAGGCTTGTACCGAGAGCTACCCGTATAGCCAGGTCAGGCTGCAACCCGGTTTCCTGCAAAAGCCAGTACTGGACAGGAGTCATAACAAAGCCTCCTCCCACGCCCAGCAGGCCCGAGATAATGCCTGTAAATGCGCCTGTGAGAATCATAATTACAAGGTAAAGGGGTTCTGCAGGAGTCATCTTAGTTTAGTGTTTTTTCATTTTGATTTTTAGTTTAAGAATAGTCTGGGTTCAAGAAGAGGTTTTTGGCTATCTTCTAAATAAGGTTATGAGTTTACTTAAGTCAGCAGACTCTACTTAAGTCAGCAGACTCATACTTAACAGGCTCGAACTGATAATGCACAATGTTGCCGCTTATTGTCAAGTAGAAGTAGCGGAAAGGTGCAGAAAGGTTATACCTGATAGGGTAAAGCATGGGTTAAAAGGGCAATGATTCTCTTAAATAATTTCCCCTAAGAGAATGAATGGTCTCTTCCTTAGTCTTCATACTCAGTTTCCGATTGTTTAATATCAGTTGGCTTATATGAATATCAGTTAGTTTACGTTAGTTAGTTATTACCATAGACAGAACTATAAATGGTTTTACATGTCGATTTATGAGTTATTTACAACAAATAAGTTTATAAATTGTTTATAGTAATGGGTTTAAGAGGCGCTTTTATGATAAAAATGAAGTTACACGGCACATACAACCTTTATTATTCGATTCTTGGTATGCGGAATCCCATGAACTCCTGGCACCTAATGGACAGCAGCGAGCCTGATGAGGCAGGGAACTGCAAATTAGGAGAAAAGGACCTGAACCTGGCCCAGCGCCTGACCCTTGCAGGAACCGAGCACGGCAAGTTTATGAGGTTCATAACGGTCTGTTTTGACCTCACAGCTCCCCTTTACTGGTGGAAGGAGTTTGACACCTACAAATTTGCAGAAAAGAATTCTACCTCTACAATGCACAAGCTGACAAGCAGGGAGCTTGCTCCTCATGATTTTTCATTCGATATGCTGACAGACTACAGGAATGACCAGATCAGGCACCTGAACAATCTTATCAAGGCTTACAAATCCCGCGAAGGAGACAGTGAAGAAGACAATGCGTATCGGAAAGCCGTATTCAGGGAACTTGTCCAGGACCTACCAAGCGCGTATATGCAAAAGAGGACGGTCATAACCAATTATGCTGAGCTCCGTAATATTTACTTTCAGCGCCGCTACCACAAACTTGATGAGTGGAGGGATTTCTGCACCTGGATAAAAGAGACACTGCCGTATGCAGAAGAGCTCATCTGCCTTGAGAAGAAGGAGTAAAACCAGAATTGTGTTTTCGGTACTTACTGCTAGAAATAAGTTGATCTCAGAATCCAGACACTCGCCGGTCGTCCCAGACGACCGGTTTTTCAGTAAAGTCTAAGAGGAAAGGTGAGAGAAATCTCTTCTAGCTCTATATTCTTCTAGCTCTATATGTTAGAGTCCGTTCCTTTTAGCTCTACATATTGGGAAACTATTCTTTCAGGATATTATACAAGGGAAAACATCCTTTCAACTCTATATATCTGGACTCTAAAGAAGTTTAACCAAACAAAGAGCTCAACCCTTTGATTTTTAAATACTATTTTTTCAATTTAACCATGTAAGGCCTATTTTATCTATAATGGACTTGATAATTTCCCCAACAAAACTTTAGGCTTTAAAAAGGTCTATCTCACTCCTTTTATGACTTATTGTTGGTTTGTTGTAGATGCAGTTGTAAGTTATAAAAATATATAAAGTGACAATTATTATATACCTTAAATATAAATGCATCAAAAGCAAAACCCTATGCATAAAATTGAAAAAACGAAATTTTTAAGCTTTAATTTATCAAAACAATGTGATCCCTATGCCCAGAAAATACACCAACAAAACAACCCACTTTGTCCTCCACGATAATGGTACATTCGATGTTTATATAAACAAAAAATTCAAAGAATGTGGACTTTATGAGGAAACCCTTGATACTGTGAAACTAAACTACTTTAAACATTCCTCAATCTTCCAAAAAGAGGAAGGTTGTTTAATTTCTGAAAATTTCAGAGTTTGGGTAGAGGACGGGATAATGAATGTTCCAGGTGGTATCCTGAACAACGGAGTGTTCATAGCTAACTGCGATGAACAGAGTACAGTCCTGAATGATTAAAGTTTATACCGATATGTCAGGATAAAGAAATCTGAAGATGTTAACTGGATTCGAAGGAATCCACTTTTCAGAATTTTTGGCTTTTTTGAAAAATATAACTCCTACCTTATATAATATGCTGATTCGAAAGCTAGGTTCTCTATAACAGGAATTGGCACAAATAGAAAGACTTATTTTTATCTGCAGCTATCGTTATTCGCGAGCAAGATCTATTAAAAGAAATAAGACAAGAATAAGACTCCATATCTTGTATACGGTACCGTATATAATTTAGGGAGACCGTTTTAATGAAAATCTCTTTGAGCGGTAAATATGGCCGAGAAAATCACCTATCTTGATGGGTTGCGCGGTATAGCTGCGGTTAATGTTATGATAATGCACTTCTTCATAGTGTTCCTTCCGGCTATGATCTACAGTGATCGCATGCCATCGCATCTCGGGAATTTCGAGCAGATTTTCTCGAATACACCACTTGGATTAATTGGTGCTGGGAATTTTTCGGTCTGTATTTTCTTTATTCTTAGTGGCTATGTATTAACCCAGAAATATTTTAAAACGAAGGATAAGAGCATAATTATAAGCGGTGCAGTACGTCGATATATAAGACTGTTTATTCCGGTACTGGCAGCAATATTACTTTCGTACTTAATGGCATCAGCTGGAGTATTCCATTATTATATTGAAACTGTAACAATTTCAGGAAATAATAACTACGCCGGCTACTGGATCTTTACGCCAAATATCGCCGATGCGATTAAGCAGGCTGTATGGGGAACTTTTTTTGCAGGCGAAGATACCTATAACCCGGTTTTGTGGACGATGACAATAGAATTTTATGGGTCTATGCTTGTTTTTGCAATGTCATTCCTGTTCGGACAGCAACGTGCTCGCTGGACATTCTACCTTGCCGCAGCCGTATTTTTCTTCAACTCCTATTATCTGGCCTTTATAATAGGGATGGGGCTTGCCGATACACTCAATAGTAAGATATCGATATTTAAGACCGGTAATAAAATAGTACTGGGAATTATACTAATTTCGGGGCTGTTTATCGGATCTTACCCTGTGGGCACTGTAACAAACGATTCATTATACAGTTTTCTCAATAACGGCATTTTCCAAACGCCAAAGTTAACTTATCACATTCTGGGTGCTGGTATGATATTGTACGTCTTATTGAACAGTCAATGGCTGCAAAACATATTCTCTTCCCAGTTGCTGATTTTTCTCGGGAAAATATCCTACTCTCTTTACCTAATACATTTCCTGATGATAAGCAGCTTCACCTGTGCTTTATTCCTCTTCCTATACCAAGTATTTCCATATGTCGTAGCCATTTTAATTTCATACATCGTATCTGTATTATTACTGATACCATTGAGCTATCTTTTTTATAGATATATCGACATAGCAGGCGTACAATTATCAAAGATATTTTATAACCAGTTGGTCAACCTTGCCAGACCCGCAGGTGCTGGACATATAAAGCAAAAATGCTTATCAAGCGCAATCCTTACTATATATAACAAATTTTTTAGATAATTCTTATATACAATAAATTTTTAAATAATCCTTACTATATATAATAAATTTTTTAAATAACAATGAGTCAAATGACTAAGTCAAATCTTATCGAATTCTTTCTTTATAGTTAAGAAGAGTGCAGCAATGAATATAACACTAATTGGGATGGCAGGAGCAGGAAAGAGTACTATTGGGAGAGTGCTTGCAAAGCAACTTGGCTATACTTTTATTGATGTGGATCTCCTAATCAAGGAAAATACCGGAATGCCTCTTCAAGCATTGATTGATAAGCAGGGAGATTTGGCTCTTATCAAGTTTGAAGAAGAAGCTATTCTCAGGCTCAATCAGGTGGATAGTTGCGTTATTTCCCCTGGCGGGAGTGTAGTTTATTCCGAAAAAGCCATGCAGCACTTAAAAGAGATATCAAAGATCATCTTTCTGAATGCCCCCTTTAGAATCATTATTAGAAGGCTTCCCAATGTAAGAAAAAGAGGCATAGTAGGACTCAGGGATAGAAGCCTGAAAGAACTTTTTGAAGAAAGGATGATTCTATACCAGAAATATGCCGATTATTCAATAAAACTTAAAGGAAAAGAGAGCATTCAAGAAACTGTTAGGAAAATTATTGAAGTTTGTTTTGAAGATAATATTTGAAATCTATGGATTTATACTTCAATTTATATTTTTTTAATACATTTTTATGTTACATTAATTTATAATTACCTAGTTTTTTACATTAATTTATAATTACCTAGTTTAATAGATGCTTCAGTTTACCTTGCTTTGATCTTTTTAGATTGTTAAACTTTAATTTAACTCATTTTTATATTAAGAATAACCTGTTAGGACGGCTTACTTTATAACAGTAGTTTAATTTATTAGCTATCAGGTTTTCAATCTGAACAATCTCTCAATTTGTAATGTTTAAACATCAGTCTGCAGGAGAAAAGTCCTAGCAGCAGGAGATATAAAATGGAATCAAGTCGTTTTATTATTACAGTTATAGGCAGCGACCGAGTAGGAATTGTTGCCAGGATAACTACTGTGATGGCAAATTTCAATGTAAATATTGTTGATATCAGTCAGACTATCATGCAGGGTATCTTTACCATGATTATGCTTGCAGAAGCTCCACAGGTGAATTTTGACCTTGCAGCTTTTCAGGAGGCTATGGGTGCTGAGGGAAAGAGCCTTGGAGTTGAGGTCAAGGTGCAGCATGAAGACGCATTCCGTTTCATGCACAGGATCTGATTTGAAAAATTAATCTATCTGAAAGAGAGGTAACTTTTCATGCTAATGAACCCGAATGAAATCCTGGAAACAATCCAGATGGTCAGGATGGAGCATCTTGACATCAGGACCGTAACAATGGGTATCAGCCTGAGGGACTGCAGCCATCCTGATATTGAGGTTTTTAACGAGAACATTTACGAAAAAATAACCAATCGTGCCAAAGAGCTTGTGCGCACAACGAACGAGATCCAGAGCCTCTACGGAATTCCAATAATTAATAAGCGGATCTCAGTAACTCCAATAGCCGTAGCAGCCGAAAGTTGCAGGTCTCCTGATTTTGTTTCCATTGCAAAAACTATGGATGAAGCTGCAAAAGATTCACAGGTGGATTTTATAGGAGGCTTCAGTGCCCTTGTCCATAAAGGCGCAACTGTAGGGGATCTGAAGCTTATTAATTCTATTCCTGAAGCCCTTGCAGGCACAGAAAAGGTCTGCTCATCAGTAAATGTTGCCACCACAAAAACTGGAATTAATATGGATGCAGTTAGCCTGATGGGGGGCATAATAAAAAAGACTGCAGATTTGACTGCTGATAGGGATGGGATAGGATGCGCCAAGCTTGTGGTTTTTGCAAATGCCCCTGAAGATAATCCCTTTATGGCAGGAGCCTTTCATGGAATTGGTGAACCTGAGTGCGTTATCAATGTTGGGGTCAGCGGACCGGGTGTTGTGAATGCTGCAGTCTCGGAACTTGAAAATCCCAATCTTACAGAAATTTCGGAAACCATCAAAAAGACGGCTTTCAAAATAACCCGTATGGGCGAAATGGTAGGCCGGGAAGTTTCGCGGAGACTTGGAGTCGAATTCGGGATTCTTGACCTTTCTCTGGCTCCGACCCCCACAATCGGGGATAGCGTTGCTGCAATTCTGGAAGCAATGGGGCTTGAGCGCTGCGGGGCTCACGGAACGACTGCAGCTCTTGCCCTTCTGAACGATGCCGTGAAAAAAGGCGGAGCAATGGCTTCCTCCTCGGTAGGCGGTCTGAGTGGAGCTTTTATCCCTGTTAGTGAGGATGCAGGCATGATAGAAGCTGTCAGGGCTGGAGCTCTCAGCCTGGAAAAGCTCGAAGCAATGACCAGTGTTTGCTCAGTTGGCCTTGATATGATTGCAGTTCCAGGCAATACTCCTGCTTCCACCCTTTCGGCTATTATCGCTGATGAGATGGCAATAGGAGTAATAAATAAAAAGACAACAGCAGTTAGGATCATTCCCGCACCTGGAAAAAGGGTTGGAGATTCCGTAGAATTCGGTGGTCTGCTTGGAAATGCCCCTATTATGCAAGTAAGTGATTTCAGTTCCGAAATTTTCGTAAAAAGGGGAGGAAGAATTCCGGCTCCTATCCAATCACTTACGAACTGAAATTCAATCACTTAAAACTGAAGTAACGGACTGAAATAATAAAATTAACAACGAACTGAAATATTATCCGAAGAACAAGTAATCCTCCTGATAACCTGTTGTTCCCCGGAACATTGTAACCTATTGTTTCCAGGAACATTGATACTTTTTTCGGGATAGGAATAAAGCCGGTAAAACCGGCAACTTGTTTTTTCAGCTGGGAAAATGATCTCTAATCAGGTTGTATTCAATATGGAAACTGCTGGGTCTTTGTTGCCATGGGACTAAAAATTATCAAAAACTAGCCGGGCTTAAAATTTCTTGTTCGAAATTAATATTTCCTTGGGAGCAATTTTTCTTATAATTAATTTGAAATAATTTGCGTTGCTCGTATATCCTGGAGTAGGGGACAAACGGAGTAAATAAATGAACCTCCTGAGGTCGCTGATTCTTCTCTTCGAACAAACGTGTTTGGGGGAGCACAATATCTTCGGAGAGGCGGTATTGGGGGATACAGTGAATGGGATCAGCACCTCCAGAACTCATTTTAATATTTCTATTCAGTGAAAACTGAGGTTCTTAATTTAGATTTTACTTTCCTTTTACTTTTCAGTCTCAAGTTCTTCTGCCTGCAGACATTTAGAACCTTTTATTTTGAATCAACCCAAAGCGCTCTCATTATTTCCCTTATTTCTTCTATCTTTTTTATATTGGCTTCATCGTTTATTACATCGAATTCATTGAAAGATTCGAGGGCAACCTTGGCTGCAATTGAAGCATCGTTAAGGTATCTGCTACCTGCATTGCTCATAATAGTCTGGAGGGCGGAAGTTGCCTGGAAAACCGCATTTTCCATGTTCTCTTCCTCGGCATTTTTTCCAATTTCTTCTATAGAGCTTGCAATGCTTCTTACCGAGTTCTGGAGGTTCTCCTGCATGGCAGCTGCAGCCATTTCCTGAAGCATGAGTTCAACTCCTACAGCAGCCTCCTCGAGGCTCTTCTGAGCCGTAATCTTTCCAATATTTCCAAGGCACGAGATACATATTGCAGTATTTTCCGAAAGATCGGGGAATTTCATCTTAGTAACCGCTTTTCCGATTTCTCCAAGTCCAATCACGACTGCTATGGTTTCTCTTTTCTGATTAAGAAGAGCTGCCGTATTTCCGCTTTTCCCTAGAACTGAGGCTGCGAGTTTGGCTACCACCTCCATCTGTTGTTCGGCAGCAGTTTTTCCTATAGCTCCAAATGAAAGTAACACCCTGACAGTTGTGCCCTGCATATTCTGCTCCATGGAGCAGTGCAGCAGTTTTTCAAGAGCACGTATCGCATTGACAGTGGCATTCTCCATTCCCTGAAGGGCGGCAGCCTTTCCGATCTCCTTTATGGAAAATACCATTTTTTCAGCTTCTGGCTCTTTTTTCTCATTCAAATAGCCTGCGCCAATTTCTGTCAGGTAGTTAAGAGCCCGACTAACTCCTTCGTCAAACCCCTCATTAATGGAATTAAACCCCAAATTTACCATCTTGTCTTCTTCCAACTTTGAAAGCATTGCATAAGACTCCCTTAGGCGGCTGCTCATTTTGAAAAACTCGCAAGAAAGGTTTCAGTATTCTTTTTCTGAAAAACTTTTATTCTCGTCAATCCCCAACCCGCCTCATTTTTTATTATTTTCCGATACTCTTGATTTATGGAATCCCTGATTCAAATATTTTCAGGTAATTAGATTGATTAGATTTCATAACTAGATTAGATTTCAGACAAATTAATAAGCCATTAGACTGATAAATTCATTAGAAAAAAGTTGACATCTCCTATTGAGTATATCTTGATCTGCACTTGACTCAACAGTCAATAAAACATGCAGTAAAAGGCGACTTATCTTATGCAGAAAAAGAAAATTAAAATCCACCAATCTCAGTGTCAGGCAGAAAAGGACTCATTCAGGTGTGAGCTTATAAACTTTAATGAAGTCTTGCGGCTTTCCAGAACTCTTGCCCGAAAAATCAAGGCTTCCGGCTATATGCCTGATCTGATTATAGCCATAGGGAGAGGAGGCTATGTCCCTGGGAGGCTGGTTGCCGATTTTTTGCTCTTTAATAACCTTACCTCAATGAAGATTGAACATTACACTCGTGCTGCAGATATTCTGGAAGAAGTAAGAATAAAATTTCCTATTCCTGTAGATATAAAAGGAAAAAGAGTTCTGATTATCGATGATATAACCGACACAGGCGAGACGCTCAACCTTGCAGTGGACTACGCCCAGAGCTTTCTGCCTGCAGATATCAGGACTGGGGTACTCCAGCATAAGATCTGCTCGGCTTTCGTACCTGATTTCTATGCCCAGAAAATTATTAAATGGCGATGGATAATTTATCCCTGGGCCAGATATGAAGATCTGGCAGGATTTGCAGAAAAAATCATCCTTAACAGAACTCTCAATCTTTCTCAAATTATAGCCGAGTTCAAGCACAGGTATGAGCTGGATCTCAGGGAGCCTGAACTTTTGGAAATTTTGAATGACCTGACTGAAAGAGGAGAAATCGAGAAAAATAAAGGGAATGTCCCTGCATGGCGGGTTTCAAGAGATAAATCCTAATCAGTTGCTCTATGACTTTTACAGCGTGTCTTTCAGTACATTTATAAAGTTGATCGAGTCTGGTTTTTATAAGGTTGACAGGATCCTGGTTTATCTTCAAGACAATTATTGCCTTTTTATCAATTAGCCTGACTTTCCTGCCATCCCTCAAAAGCAAGATATTAAATGCGAATTCTTTTTAGCTTAAGATTCATTTAAATAATAAATAAAAATGTCCTGTAATCATATATAGAACAAAAAACAATAAGTATGAACAATATGACCCCAATAAATAGGGAAAAATCTACTCGCCCGGAATTTTATCCGAATTTTATCATAGGCGTTGAGCCGCCAGCTAACAGGACAGAGAAAGCGTTCTGGTTTATTTTTCGGGGTCGCGAGATTCTCCTCAAGCTTAATAATAATCCTGGAGTAATTCCAAAACTGGTTGATTTTGGAGAACTCGGACTTTCAGGGATAAGGGAACAATACCTTGGAGCACTTGAAAGGACTCACTGTTATTCCGTGGAGCTTCCCGGAGACGCACAGGTGCCTGACGGCATGAAATTTGTTGATCTCAGGCAGGCTTATTCGGAAATGAGTGAGAAGTGTTTCGCGCTTGTGAATAAAGCAGTCCAGATCATGGAGTGGGACAGGACAAATCAGTTTTGTAGCCGATGTGGGACAAAAACCCTGCGAAAACCCGAAGAAAGGGGAAAAGAATGTCCTGACTGCGGAGAGCTTTTCTATCCGAGAATCTCGCCTGCCGTTATCGTACTTATCCGGAAAGGAAAAGAGATCCTACTTGCAAGGTCCCCGAATTTTCCGCCAGAAATGTACAGTTTGATAGCTGGTTTTGTTGAGCCCGGAGAATCAGCTGAAGCTGCTGTTATCAGGGAAATCAGGGAAGAAGTGGGAATTGAGGTAAGGAATATTACCTACTTCGGAACACAGGCATGGCCGTTCCCGAATTCTCTTATGATCGGGTTTACTGCGGAGTACGATTCAGGGGATATCCAGCCTGATGGGTTCGAAATTGAGGATGCAAAATGGTTTTCAGTTGAAAACCTGCCTGTTCTGCCTGGAAAAATAAGCATTGCAAGAAAGCTGATTGATAGTTTCCTTAAAGAAGAAGGGCTGGAAGTTTAAGACGGATTTATATTTCATTCAGAATTTTATTCTTCCCGTTGCAACATTTTTTAATTCTTTTTATCACTCTTAGGATGTTCATCGGACTTACTGTAACAGAATCATTTAAGGTAGTAAATGTTCCCATGCAGGATACGATTGAGAAGTTTGTATAACTGGCAACCGTAACGGCAGAAAATCAAAAAGAACATTTTACAGGCCCTGTAGAAAACGATGTATATCAATCCTCTGCCCTGCCGTGGATAGCATTTACGCATATTTCGCACACGGATTTCGGAAACAGGAAAACGCGCAACCCATACTTGATTGGGGAAAATATCATGAAAGAGAAGGCAAATTTCTGATGCCGTTTGCAGTTCAGGTGCATCTGCATTTGTTGATGGTATTCATATTGGCAAACTTGCGGATAAGCTGCAGAGATATCTGAATGAAGGGTAGATTATAAGCATAACGGGAAATTAGAATGCTTTAAGGGAAAAATTCGAAAGCAGTAGCAGTTATTTTTCAGACAATTTTGATTCCCAGAACCCGCGCAGCAAGTTCTATTGCTTGCCCGGCATTAACTGTAGCCCCTCTGAGTTCATTGCGTGTATCGGATACTGTGATCCCATCAATGATACAATCCGATAAGTCGATGCCTTTGAGTAAGGTTTTAAAGAAATCCGCTCCTGTGAAATTAACCGCTTTCAGCATGGGCTTCTTTAACCGAATCTCGGATAAGAAGGCTTCCGTGAAATTGCAGTCATTAATGGTGCAGTTATCCAATAGAGAACTCGAAAAATCTGCATATCGAAAGGAACCATCTGCTAAAGAGGTTTCTTTCATGTGGCTTTTGCTGAAGTTGCTTCCATCGCCCTTGCACGTTAATATTCTGGAGCCTTTCCAGTAGCTTTCCATAAAAATGCAATTTGCAAAATTGCAGTTCTCAAACACCGAATTGTAAAAGCTGGCTTTTGAAAAATCACATTTGCTGAACTGGCATTGTATAAACTGTACCGATTCAAATTCTATCCTTGAGATATCGATGTCCGAAAGAATCTCGCCTTCAAAGCGCATCCTTTCTATAAAATTGTCATCAGATTGTGCGGCTATAATTCTGCTTTCCAGCATGCTTCCATCTCCAGATATTGAGGTTTCCAAATGACATGCTATACAGGACTTACTCATTAGTTAGGACTTGCTCATTAGTTAGGACTTACTCACTATAGGCCACACCTATAGTTTTTCCGATTTTATTTTTGAAGAACTTCTTTTTTTCATACCTGACAGATAATGTCGTACGAAAATTTTCAATCAAAACTTACATTTTTGAGTTTTGTATAGAAAGTCGGAATGATTAATAAGAGGCGTGATTTATAGAATATTATTTAGAGATTTCACAATCTATTCTCTCGCACATCACAGGGACGGAATCGTTCACACAACAAAAGGAGAAGCCAGAGTTAACGAAGCTGAGTTTGGCGGGGTGACTACAGAAAAAGTTACAAAATGCGGTTAAGCATTAAAATTACAAGATGAAGGTGCCTTGAAAAATAACAGCATTAGTGCCGGAAAAAGATATAACGAATAATTATTAACCAGAACTAATATATGGTTTTAAATTATAGATAGTAAAAATATAGTAAAAATATTTGCCTCTATAAGGGAAGAGGTTTTGAAGTTTTGTCAGGTCTACGGGAAAGAAATAATTTACATGTTTAAATTCTGCTGGAAATGATTTTTTTCTAATGGACTTGATAGTGTCTTAATGTGAACATAAAAAGTTACGTGGGAACAGATAGTTGAGGGGTATTTTATGAAAGGCGACAACCGTAAGAATCCAATGGATAAGAACCAATTAGGGGAGCCGCTTCCAAGCAGAAATCAAACCGTGGGAGGGACTACTGAATTAACCACAGTAGCAGGAGCTCCGGTGGAAAGCAATCAGGATAGCATGACAAGCGGTAGACGTGGACCTCTCATGCTTCAAGATATATGGTTTTTGGAAAAATTAGCACATTTTGACAGAGAAGTAATTCCAGAGCGCAGAATGCATGCAAAAGGCTCAGGAGCATTTGGGACATTTACTGTAACTCACGATATAACCAATTACACTAAAGCAGCCATCTTTTCTGAAATAGGAAAACAAACAAAAATGTTTGCACGCTTTTCTACTGTAGCGGGTGAGCGTGGAGCAGCTGATGCAGAGCGTGATATTCGCGGTTTTGCTTTGAAGTTTTACACTGAAGAAGGCAACTGGGACCTGGTCGGGAATAACACACCAGTGTTCTTTTTTAGAGACCCTTTAAAGTTTCCTGACCTGAACCATGCTGTTAAACGTGATCCGCGTACCAATATGCGTAGCCCAAATAATAATTGGGATTTCTGGACATCTTTACCCGAAGCTCTGCTACAGGTAACTATTATTATGGGTGATCGTGGAATACCTTCTTCTTACAGGCATATGCATGGATTTAGCAGTCATGCTTACAGCTTAATAAATAAAGATAATGAACGCGTATGGGTAAAGTTCCATTTCAGGTCACAACAGGGTATAAGAAACCTCACAGACCAGGAAGCTGAAAAAGTTGTCGGAATGGATCGTGAAAGCCATCAAAGAGACCTTTACGAAGCCATTGAAAAAGGCAAGTTCCCAAAATGGAAAATGTTTATACAGGTTATGACAGAGGAACAGGCCAATTCTATGAAGAATAACCCCTTTGATCTAACTAAAATGTGGCATAAAAAGGATTTTCCATTAATACCGGTGGGTGAATTTGAGTTAAACAAAAATCCTGAAAACTATTTTGCAGACGTGGAACAGGCTGCTTTTTCACCAGCTAACGTAGTCCCGGGAATTAGTTTTTCCCCGGACCGCATGTTACAGGGACGTTTGTTCTCTTATGGAGATGCACAAAGGTATAGATTAGGTGTAAATCACCATCAGATACCCGTGAATTCTCCTCAGGGTGTTAAAAACTATCACAGTTTCCATAGAGATGGACAGATGAGAGTTGATGGTAATAGAGGAAGTCAACTGCATTATGAACCTAATAGCTATGGAAACTGGAAAGATCAACCTCAATATGCGCTTCCGGTTGAAAAAACAGGTTCAGCTGATATTTGGAGATATGATTTCAGAGAAGATGACAGTGATTATTACACCCAGCCAGGCGAGTTATTCAGAGCTATGACTCCTGATCAGCAACAGGTTTTGTTTGAAAATACTGCCAGAAATATGGGCGATTCTACTCTTCAAATCAAGCATAGGCATATTTACAATTGCTATCAGGCAGATCCTGCATATGGTGAAGGTGTTGCAAAAGCCTTGGAGATAGATATCTCAACCGTTGATTTAAATTTGCCAGCGCGTACTTCAAGAAAAACCAATTATGAAGCAAACAACAAACATCCTGAATTAAATCAACCTACAATGAAAAAAGATTCAGGCAGGGAGATTGATACGAATGGCGATCCTTACATTGAACCCGAAAAAGATCCCTGGCTTTTGTAAATATTGAATAATGAAATGTTGTATCAGCGGTACTATCAGGTCTAAGAGGGATAGACAAATTTACAGGCTTAAATGTAGCTGAAATAATTGTTAGCTCTCATAGACCTTGACAATATCTTATTTTTAATGCTTTTGGATTATGGTAATAATTCGGCTCTTAATCCGTTCTTTATAGCAGAGACTTATATTTTTTAAATTTTAACTCTTTTTCACGCTTAATATCGATAACACTAGATATCAAGAAAAGAGCCTATGGTTTTTTAGAATTTTCTACATTTGATGCTCCGTTTTTCAGTCATAACACGGATAATATTAATTCTCAGCCCTGCCGTAGATAACATTTACGCATAATTTCGCACACGGATTTAGGAAATAGGGAAAAAGCGCAACCCATATTTGATTGGGGAAAATATTATGAAAGAGAAGGAAAACTTATGATGCCGTTTGCAGTCCAGGTTCATCATGCATTTGTTGATGGTATTCATATTGGCAAACTTGCGGATAAGCTGCAGAGATATTTGGATGAAGTGTAGATTATAAGCATAATGGGAGGATTTATTAAAACATTCAGTTACCATCTTTCACTTCTATGAAAGAAATAATAGAAGGTTCATCCTTATTTGATATCTATTTTTCCTTTGTAGCTAATATAATATACGACAAGTTGATCCCAAAACTCAAACTCGAGTCTCCGAATTTCAAATTTCCTATCCAGGGGACTGATGTAGAACCAACGTGCTCAAGCAGTAACACCTTTTCCGAAAGTGCTTCTCTAATTTGGGTAGATAACCACAAAAACTGTGATGGCCAGCAAGGATCATAGTGTGATAAATAGACGGTGCTGCTTAGTGACTTTATTTCGCCGACAGTTACCGCGCGAAGATATTCATCAGTCTTCAATCCGCTGTTTGCAGACTGTTTGGGCTTTCTATTATTGGTCATCTTCAAGTTTCCTCGGGACAATCTGAGTAAGACGGTAGAATCTATGGTTATTGCTTTGCTGTTGCATAGAGGGATGCCAAATAGCATAATGAGAGCACCTAAATACATAGGATGTCTAACCATACTATATGGTCCAGTTGTTATTACTTTCTGGCTGGTGGTTATTTCAATAGTAGCGGAAGCGAAGGTATTTTCCTTGTACACAAGAAAGACTAAATAAAAGCCAACAGCTACAAGAATGTTATCTAAGATGACAATAGACAATGGGACATTTGACCATCCGAAGCGATGATCTAATGCTGGAATCAAAAGAAATAAAACAAATCCTATAAAAGCAAATCCTTGTATAATCTTTTGAGTCTTTTCTTTCTTTTCGACCACTCCGATTTCAAGCCTACGTTTCAGAAGAGCAGGGTCTTTTTCCACAGATAAAAAAATAGATGTAACTGATTATATAAAATAAATGATTAAATAAACACGCCCTACCAGAAATTAAGTAAACCAGCAGGAACAAATATGAATAAGCTTAGCATGATAATAAGTTCTAAAATTCCAAGCATTATTCTTTGCTTCAATTTAGAAGTGCTTATATTGGCGACGCTCATTTAATTAATTCCTAGGACTTACGCAGTTGAGTTGAGTAATCAATATGCTTTAAATATTCAACTCTTTAAAACTACATATCATCTCAATGTCTATTGTACTTGATTATTCACTTAAAGTTAGTAAGTCCTAATTCTCTGTAGGAGATAATATTCATGGAGGAAGATTTTTACAAAGAGAACTTAGAAAAAATTGAAAAAAGATTCTTCTCCATAGCTGAGATGACGGGGCAATTAATATTTGACGGTGATGCAAAAACAGGAAAGATTGAATGGTCTGGATCCATTGAAGAGTTTACCGGTTACACTCCGGAAGAATTCAGCAAATTTGATCTCGCTGCCTGTAAAACAATGATACATCCAGAAGACAGAGAAAGAGTATGGAGTGCTTTGGAGAACTCTCTAAAGACCGGAGAGAGATTTGGGCAAAAGTTCAGGTTCAGAAAAAAAGATGGGAGCTATATTTATGTGGAAGACATGTCGGTTTTTCTTAAAGACGAAAATAATTATGTATACAGAGGAATCGGCTTGTTTAAAAACATCACAGAAAATAAACATGCCCAGGAAAAACTTAAGGTGAGCGAAGAGCATATTGTAAAATATCTGCAGAACTTCAGAGGTATTGGATTTGAGTTAGACAATAATTTCAATCTCGTGCTGTTGCACGGAGCCGTAGAGGAAATCACAGGCTATAAAAGTGAAGAGTTTCTATCAGGAAAAACAAGTTTTGCTCAGCTAGTGAACCCTGAGGATAAAAGTAACTTTCTTCAAAATCGGAAAAAACTAAGCACTGAGTCTAACTCCCTAGTTGAACAAGAATATAGAATTTTGAATAAGAATGGGAATATAGTTTGGGTCTTTGAGTCTATTCAGTTTGTACACGATATAGATAAGACAAACCGATTTTACCAGGGTTTCATTCAAGATGTGACTGAGAAAAAAACTGCTAAGGAAATTATTGACAAAGCTGAAAAACTTCGCAAAAAAGAAATCCACCATCGGATTAAAAATAATTTGCAGGTGATCTCCAGCCTTCTAGAATTAGAGTGTGAAAACTTAATATCCGGTAATCTTAAACGTGAAAAAGTTATTGAAGCATTTCGAGAAAGCAATAATCGAATCGTATCCATGTCTATAATCCATGAAGAGCTGTATAACTCCAAAAATATGGAGACAATCAACTTTGCTCCATACATAAAAAAATTAACAGATGATCTTTTCAAATCATATAAAGTAGGAAGTTCTGATATACAATTGATCTTAGACGTGGAAGATATTTTTTTTGAAATGGACAATGCAATCCCTTTGGGTATCATTGTCAATGAACTCATCTCTAATTCTTTGAAATATGCTTTTCCAGGAGATAGAAACGGGAAAATTCACATCAAACTCTTCAGGGACGTTAATAATAAAAAGGAAGTTTTGACTTCTCCGTGCAGGCATTATACATTAATTATTGAAGATGATGGTGTTGGTTTACCCGATTCATTTGATTTTAAAAACCTTAATTCTCTGGGCTTACAGTTAGTAAATATTCTTGTAGATCAAATCAATGGCAATATCGAACTTAAAAATGAGTCCGGAACAAAATATACGATAAAGTTTATGGATTCTCCAATCTAAATGCTTTCAATGAAATAACCCATGAAACTTATTAATTTCAGTTAAATCAGCTTACTAAGGATGGGTAGTAATTGTGATAACATCTATATATGATACGTTATGGGAAGGTTATTATTCGAGCTACAAGGAAGTTGCAAGCCCTCACAGAAAGCCAGGTCTATTTAAATGGCTATATGACAGCTACATATTTTTACATCTTTCTTGCGTTGACTCCTCTAGTATCTACAAGCTCGCCGACTTCAAAGCGTGTCTAGCTCTAGTGGATACAGCCATTGATGACTGTTGTGATAATGCATCTTTTATAGAGGAGAATGGTGGAGACAAATTCAGTTATGAAATGTTAAGTATTCTTTATGATGCGGACAAAATTGCATCTGGAACTTACAATCCATCACAACTTAACTTAGATAATCTTTATACAAAAATTACATTTGATATTTTTTCTGATTTCCTTATGAATCATCTAATGTCCCTTCCAAGATACCATGATTTCAAAGGTGAATTTTTCCTATCAATAAGAAATGTAGCCGGGTCAATGGAATTCTCTTATCTTTTGAATAAAAATAAGATTGCATATCCTTATTCTCTTGTTGTCCAGAATAAGGGTCCTTCCACAATGGTTGCAGTTCTCTCAATACTTGATTTGATGTCCTCCGAAAGTTTTGATGCTTCGGAACTTGGAAAAGCAATAGCTCTTTTTAATATGGCAGATGTTGTAGCAATGCTAAATAACGCGGTCAATACATGGAAGAAAGAAATAGTTGAAAGAGATTACAGTAGTCCGGTAATTTCATTAGCTCTTGAGAAAAAACTTATTAAATTCAGTGATTTCGAGAATCTCAGCACAGAAAAAATAGAAGAAAAACTGTTACCATTATCTCTAATGGTAAATGAAGATCTTAACAGAAAGTTATTGTTTATGGAAGAGTTTGCTGAGATTCATGAAATAAAAAGCTTTGATGCATTGAGATATATTAACAATTATAGAACTTATGCATTTGAAAGCCAAAAAAAGAATAAAGAAATTTCTCAAAGACAAACAGGTTCAATTTAAAGATTGTAAACAGGTTTTAAATAAAAACTATATTCTCTTAAATGGCGATGATCTATGGTGATGATCTGAAAAAACACCCTAAGTCAGCTTATACAAAACACCCTAAGTCAGCTCACACAAAAGACAATGAAGCCTTGCACTTTTATGTCAAGGATGTAAGGATTCTCACCCCTAAGAATAATGAGGCCCTAAGGCTACATTCCTAAAGATCAGCATAAAATCCTGTACTGGACTTAATAATTGGTATATTCTATGCTGAAATGCCCAGGCTCTACGACCATAAAGAATGGTAAAACGAAAAAAAACATAATTCACCTTTCAGATGAAGCACAAAGAAAACAAAAGAAGACAGTTAGAACGAACTATTTACCCTCTACCTTCAATGTTCAACTATATGCTTAAGACATCTGGAAAGCTCGCAGGTTTGAAGGAGAGAGCCGGATTTTCAGGTTTTGCAGCTTTTTCTTTTTTAGACTTGTGGAGTTTTTCCAGGTCTACTTTGGCTGAAAATAGGCTTATGCTGTCCTTCCTGTGTTTTCCTGTGAGACAATCTGAAGCCGGTTAACTAAGTACGCCCTTCAAAAAATAACGGCTTGTAGGGCTTCTATTGGCTTGGCTTTTTTGTCTTTTCTGATAGCGGGCTGGAACAAATCCAGTTTTTTATTCCCATTACCCAGTATAAGGCCTCGTGTTGAGAACTCGTTGATTATTCGAGATAGCCCTGAAGATAGTCTAGCCTACGGTCTTGCCTGCGGCTGTCGAGAAAGGAGTCTCCTGCCTTATTGATATGAAATCGAGGAATTTCGGTATCGTTTTCTTAATGATGAAGTTGTGTTATATGAGTCCATTGATATCTCATTTACATCTGGATAAAGAAAAGAGAAGGCAAATTTTTGATGCCGTTTGCAGTCCAGGTTCATCATGCATTTGTTGATGGTATTCATATTGGCAATACTTGCGGATAAATTGCAGATACCTGGATGAAGTGTAGATTAATCAGTAGTTCGCACAAGGCTACCTGAACAATTATAATGGAATAAAAGAATTTCATTCTTTCTTATGGCACAATGCCTAAAAATAAATAACACTTACTTAACTTACAATTTTCAGGATAAAAGCATTTTAATTCATATTCGGAGGCACTTTAATGGCAAGTAAAGTCTATTTTGCAGACCTGAGGGCAAAAACCCCGCAGGAAAATACCATCAGTAAGATCCAGAGACTTTTTGACGAAGCAGGGTTTGTCGAACTTCTGGGAGCAGAAGACCTGACTGCGATCAAAATCCATTTTGGAGAATACGGAAACGATGGTTACATTAATCCGGTTTTTGTCAGGCAGGTAGTGGAGAAAATCAGGGCAGCGGGAGCAAAACCGTTTATTACGGACACGAATACGCTTTACTCAGGCAGCCGGCATAATGCAGTTGACCACCTTACTACAGCGATAGAGCATGGTTTTGATTATTCTGTTGTCCGGGCTCCGCTTATAATATCGGATGGGCTCAGGAGCCAGAACGCTGTGGATGTCGAAATTGGACAGAAGCATTTCAATTCAGTAAAAATAGGGTCAGATATTGCTGCTGCCAATTCTATGATTGTAATGTCCCATTTTAAGGGGCATATCGTAGCGGGTTTCGGAGGAGCCATCAAGAATCTTGCAATGGGCTGTGCTCCTGCCGCCGGCAAAAAAGAGCAGCATTTCAGGACAAGCCCTCACGTGGTTGAAGAAAAATGCGTAGCCTGCGGGGAATGTGTTGAAATCTGCCCTGTTGGAGCCTCATCCCTTGTAGGGGAGGTCTCAATGATCGAGCCTGATATTTGCATAAGCTGCGGGCAATGTATGGAAGTCTGTCCTTCAAGCGCAATTGATATTGACTGGGAAAATGATATCCCGGAGTTTCTGGAATGCCTTACAGAATACGCTTATGGCGCGGTTAAAGGAAAAGAAAGCAGAGTTGGCTATATTAATTTCCTGCTTAAGATTACCCCTGACTGTGACTGCGTGCCCTGGAGTGATGCGCCTATTGTGCCGGATATAGGAATTCTTGCCTCAACAGACCCTGTTGCCCTTGACCAGGCAAGCTATGACCTTGTAAATAGGCAAAAAGGACTTGTTAGTTCTTCTCTGCACTTCAACCACGAGGCAGGAGCTGATAAGTTCAGGGGCATATCGCCAATGGTCGATGGAACCCACCAGCTAAAGTATGGGGAAAAAATTGGCCTTGGAAGTCGGGAGTATAAACTGGTTGAGATTTGATTGGGAGTTATCCGAACCTGGAGGTTTTCAGACCTCCACTTTATCAATGCTTTAATTTGAGTCTCTTAACTTTAGAGTCCTTAACTTTAGAGTTTCTTAACTTTAGAGTTTCTTAACATTAATTCCTAAATTGAAAGCGCTTAATGTTGAATATTTTAGATTATTTTTTACAAACTTACTCACACATTCAGAAAATTATCTATTGAGTCTTTTCAGCAATCTATAAGGGTCAGGTAACTTTGTTCCTATAATACTAAACTGTGCCTTTAACGCAGCTTGAAATTGCCTGAGTAAACTGGCTTTTTAAGCTACGGGAAGTGTACAGTTGTTTGTGAGACAAATGGAATTAGAGTATTCTAAATCAATTTTAGTTGATTTGATTGCAAATCTATTTTTTAAAAAGATAAATATAGCAGATGCAACCACTTAATAGATAAGTTAATCTTACCCAACTTTACTGGAGATGAATTAAAATGACCATCTGGGAATACGACGTTAAAGAGATAAGGTTCAGCGAGTGGTCAAAGGCAAAAGAGGATCTTAATAGCCTCGGCTTTGAAGGCTGGGAACTCATTAAGTTTGCGAACGAGATCGACGAAAATGGTATGATAGCAGCTGTTTTTAAGAGACCAGTCGATTACGTTGACGCATCCTACTAAGATATTTAAATTTCTCATTTTTTGCCCTGTTTTTCCTTGTAAAGTGCCAGCTTAAAACTTAGCTTGAAGTCTTTCTTATCTTTAATATGACGGAAGGATCAAGAATTGTGTTTGCACGTAAATAACCTAAAACTGTGGGGAGTATTCTTCTGGCGTATTGGCTTATAATATATCTTATATTATAATTATACCTTATAGAGAATTTTCTGTGAAACTAAAAAAATCCGGAACAGCAACGTTATTATGCCATAAAGTAATTTCTAAATGGGGATTGAAGTGATAAAAGAAGCTATGTTCTACGAGAAAATCGGAGACAATAAAGTACACTGCAGTCTCTGTGCTCAGAGTTGCAAAATTGCCCCAGGAAAAAGAGGCTTTTGTGGGGTCAGGGAGAACCAAGAAGGAGAATTATATACTCTTATTTATGGGACGGTTTCAAGCGAGGCAGTTGACCCTATAGAAAAGAAACCGCTTTATCACTTTTATCCGGGGTCTTATGTTTATTCAGTCGGATCAATTGGATGCAATTTCCGCTGTAAGCACTGCCAGAACTGGTCAATATCCCAGACCTGCCTGGAAGAAGCTTACACAAGTGATATTCCACCTGACGAACTTATTCAAAGGGCGCTTCTCTCGCGCTCAAACTCAATTGCATGGACGTATAACGAGCCCACAATCTGGCACGAATATACCTACGAGTGTGCAAAACTAGCAAAAGACGCGGGGCTTGCAACAATTTATGTGACAAATGGGTATATGACGCCTGATGCCCTCAGGCATATAGCACCCTATCTGGATGCAGCCAATATTGATATCAAGGCTTTTAATGAAAAATTCTATCACGATGTCGCTAGTGCAAAACTGGCTCCTGTGCTCGAGGCTTCTGCTCTTGCAAAACAACTCGGAATCCATGTAGAGATTACTACCTTAATTATTCCTGGTTTAAACGATTCTCTTGATGAGCTCAGGGAACTCTCAAAATGGGTATATAAAAACCTAGGACCTGAGACTCCTCTGCATTTTACCCGTTTCCATCCTCAGTACAAGATGCAAAATCTCTCTCCAACCCCTGTGAAAACCATGCAGGAAGCCTGTAAAATCGCAACTGAAGAAGGGCTGAAATATGTCTATATGGGCAATGTCCCTGGCAATGAGCGCAACAATACTTTTTGCCCGAATTGTGGAAAATTGTTAATTAGCCGTGGCTATTTTGAGATCGAAAAATACGAAATCACACCTGAGAAGACCTGTCCGAAATGCGGAGAACATATTCCAATTGTAGGTGAATACATTGGAGGCTCAAAACAGACATCTGATGAGTACGAATATTAAACTCTTATCAGTTAAACGCAACCCTTATCAATTGAACGCTTATCAATAATAATTTCCCTTACCATCAGAAACCCTTTTTCCGTACTATTAGAAAAGATATTTTCCATACCCTTCTTGAAAAATTTTTATAATTCCTGCTCGCAGGGAGGGCACATATTTTTCAGGTTTGGTTTTAACAGCCCTATGCAGTTCTTCCAGCTCAATCCATTCTATATAGACGGCTTCTTCCGGATCAGGCCGGATTAAGCTTGCAGTTTCTTCCGAACAACGGCCTGAAAAGACTGTATGGTAGGCTCCTTTATTTTCTAAGATACAGGGAATTTTGAACAGTTTTTTGAAGGGAACTGAGATTCCAATTTCTTCAAGCATTTCACGCTCCATGCAGGCTTCATAAGATTCATTTGCTACAGTACCGCTTACTGAGTATGTATAACGGTCAGGATACCAGCGTTTTTTAGGTGACCTTTTTTGGATAAGCATTTTGTTTTCAGGATTTAGCAGGATAAGTTGAGCGGCCCTGTGGATATGCTTTCCCGAATAAAATTCCTCTCGCTCCCGTAGCCCAAGAAAATTATCGTTTTTGTCGACCTCGCTGATCAGCTCTACCACAAAAGTACTCCATATCGATTGTTTCACTATAGTTATTCAGTAAAGGAAAAAATAAGATTTAAGGAAAAAAATAAGATTTTAGGTTAAAATGAAATAAATGGCTTGAACAAAAGGTTAAGCCTGAATTAAATACCCTGAAAAGAAAAGATATATCATTTTTCAGGTATTTCTCAGGGTTCAGAAACTTCTTTTGGCCTTTCTGTGGACCTCTGAATCTCATCTAGAAGCTGGTCGTCAGTCTTGCCTCTTATATCAATCCCAAGTTTCTGGGCGGTTTCCTGTACCTTGTTCTTTGGAGCTGCTGGCTCCTTTAACGATTTCTCAAATTCCCTAAGGTTCTGTTCAGATTCCTTCTGGGCTTTCTTGAATTCTCCCACTGAACTTCCCATGGACCGAGCCAGTTCAGGAAGTTTGGACGCCCCAAAAAGGAGCACGACTACTGCAAAAATCATTATGAGTTCTTGTGTGCCTATCATGGCTTGACCTCAAGCTCTTCGTTTTATTAAATAAATATAATTTAGTAGGTAAATAATGACCTATAATGACCTATAATGACCTGAAAGATAATGACCTGAAAGCTATAATATCTCTAAGTTAAGCTAAGACTTTTTATGTTATTATAAAGTTTCTATTTCTACTCATTATCGTGGACATTATATATTTAATTATTTCTAATTTATTTACTTCTTATTATTTCATCTATTACTTATTTCAGGCTATTTCCTTAGATCTATCTCCTACTTATTTCAGGCTATTTCCTTAGATCTATCTCCTTTTATCTTAGCTTGATCCCGGTATTTCAGCCTTTTTTGGGCTCTTCCTGTCCAGGTAGAGATTTTCCGGCTTCTGGCATATTTTCCAGATTAGTGTCGGATTTTGCATCTGTACCGGTTTCTATATCGGTATCAGTTTTTATTTCTTTACTGCTGTCTGGAGTGGGTTTTTGTTCATTCTCCCTCTCTTTCTCTTTTTCCCCTGGAACAGCTTTATTCTCGGCTTTTCGGGTATAGGCATCGAATTGATTCAGTTCAAGCTCAGCAGCCCGCTGTGCTTTTTTAAATTCCCCCATAGCGCCCCCTAAAGACCGTGCAAGCTCAGGAAGCTTCTGGGGCCCAAAGAGGAAGAGCGCAGCAATGATAATTGCTATCAATTCTTGTGTACCTATCATTGCTGGTAATTATCAACAATCAAATATAAAAAACCTTGTAAAAAGATCAATGACGGCCTAAGCTTTGAAACTCTTTAGGATCGTTAATCTTTAAACTAAAAATGATTTTATCAAATCACAGGCCCACCCTCAAAATAACCTGATAATTAGCAGGCTGAACTCAAACAGGACTCCCAGTAAAAACGCTACAAGAATCTGGGCAATGAAAGTTGGGTCAGGGGAAAGGAATAACGAAACTGCCATAATCATACTGTAGACCAGCATTCTCTGCTTTTTTAGGGTTTGGTACTCTATTAACCCCATCTTCACGGCAAAGACCACAAGCAAAGGAAGCTGGAACACAATTCCAAAGCCTGCAAGAATTGTAGTTATGGCTGAGAAGGTATTCTGGACTGAAAGCTGGGCTGTAGCCATGTCACCTGAGTAATAGAGGATATACTTAAACATCACAGGCAAGATGATAAAGTAGCCTACAGCGGTCCCAAAGACAAAAAGCAGGAATGATGCCGGGATTACTTTGAGGAAAAAACGCCTCTCATGAGGGTAAAGTCCTTTGCCCGCAAACCTGTAAAGCTGGTAGAAGAACTGTGGAATCGAGATCGCAAGGGCAAAGACCAAGCTGAGCTTGAGGCGAGCAAAAATCCATTCAAGAGGCGAGTATGCTGCCATATAAATGTCAGTACTTATAAAGACCTTCCAGACAAACAGTATCCCTTTTGCCGAGAATGGGAAAGCGAGAAATATTCCTAAAAATAGCCAGAGTAAGACAATTGCTAGCCGGTTTCTTAGCTCAACCAGGTGGGCCACAATGGGTTCCTCGATATCTCCTGGGACACCTGAGGTATATGGATTCATTTCAGATGCTTTTTCGGTGGGGGTTGTTGTTCCGTTGCCTGTATTCAGTGAGTCCATCGTTTTCCAGCTCTATATGCACCTAGATAAATATATTAATATCGTAACATAATAATAAATGTAATCTACAACTCTTCTTATTAAAGTATTCTAATTTCCCGGGGCAAGAGATTTTCACAATCTGTTTTACAATATAATTCGTTTTGCAATCTCTTTTCACAATATCTTTCTACTATATATTCGCATACCTTATAGGGGCATACTTGAGTATATGACACCTGAGTCCACCTGAGTCATTATAATAGAAACATTTAAAATGATTAATATAACCTGGGTAAGATAAGTTGCTTAATCAAGTTATAATTATTAATATAACTCATTTAAGATAATTTATATATCATAGTTATCTTAATTGATATAGTTTAATTGAGAGACCATAAAATTCAGTTATTATATACCGATTAAAACAGTTAGTATAATCTGATTGAATAATTAATGTGACCTGGGTAAGATAATAAACATAATGACTTGGTTAAGATAATAAACATAATGACTTGGTTAAGATAATAAACATAATGACTTGGTTAAGATAATAAATATAATATATTTATTATAATGAATGTAATCTACGAAGGTAACTGTTATTTCCCTGTTTCCATAGTCAAGCATAAACCTTTCCGTACTCAATTTGTGGCTCCATTAAGCGAATTCTCTTGAATTGCTGGCAGGTTCAGGAAGCATTCAAAGGACTCCATAAAAAGAGCCGGATAGTCCTAAAGCGAAAAAACAAAAAAGGTAAAAAGAAAGTTGAGGATGAAATCTGTGGGTAAATAAGTCTAAATCAAATCTACCCTCAGTGAAGATCAGTAAAAATAAGAATCCTCTAAGTGGGATAAAGAACTTTCTTTTACTTTTCCGGATAGGTACTCCATATGTCTGAAGCCATTGAAAATCTCAGTGTAATCCTGCTGACCCTGCGGAATAAGTTGCTTACTATTGCTGGGGTTCTTATCGCAGGTATTATTTTCTCTTTCCAGTTTACAGGTCCTCTAATCGAGAGAATGAAAGATGACCTTCTCCCAGAGGGTGCAAAACTTGTTTACATTTCCCCTCTGGAAGTAATGATACTACAGCTTAAGCTCTCAATTATAATCGGGCTGCTCATTACCCTACCTCTTATTGCATTTTATATTTATAGAGCCATCTCGAGGCGGTATTCGATTCGGGTCCCGATATCTATAGGAAAAAGTCAGTTTGTTATACTGGGGATAGCTGCTGTTATCATGTTTATCCTTGGGGCTTCATACGCCTACTTTTTTATGCTGCCTTTCTTTCTCAAGTATCTCTATATGGATGCAGCAGGTTCAGGGGTGACTGCAACTTATTCGATCTTCAAGTTTATCTCATTCGTAGCGTCAGGTACGGTAATGTTCGGTCTGGTTTTTGAACTTCCTATAGTACTTACTTTCCTTACCAGGAACGGGTTTGTAAAATACAGGACACTTGTAACCTATCGAAAACACCTTTATATTCTCATAATGGTTGCTGCAGCTGCCATTACTCCTGGGCCAGATGTATTCAGTCAGATAATGATTGCTGTGCCCATGGTAATCTTCTTTGAGATAAGCCTAGTAATTGTGAGGATACTTGGAGTGAAAAATCGCATTTCTAAGCCTGATCCTTCCGCATCGGCATTCGGGATTACTAGAAAAGACTAAAGGAAAGTGGAAACTGAAGGAAAATAAAGATAAAAGAGTGAAATAAAAGGGACAAAGAGATGTGCGGATAAGAGGCACAGGCGTGTTTGGGGGTGATGTGATGATGGTTGAGGAAGCACCCAAACACGCCTCCATATTCTTTTTCCGCACTCGCTATCAGCTTATAATTAGTTTTGACAGCATTTAAGATTATCGAAATTACTTTTATAAAACAGTTTTTGACAGTATTGTATATCTTTTTTTCTAATTTTCATGTTTTTCCTGTTCTTGTGGTTTTCATGGTATGCTTACACTAGATTTTTAGCACCCAAATTATAGATCTTTAAATAGATTAGGAGGTAGTATCTTGGCTTTGATGTTATGAGAGAAATAACAATAATTTAGAAAAATTCTAATAGTAGGTAAATAATTTTCAGATATAACAAGGAAAATATTCCAGATGTATTCTTATTAAGTATTTTGTTCTAAAAGGAACTCTCCCCAATTTAATTTGTAATTTTCTTCTATTCATGACTCTGTTCTATCGGAACACAGTAAATTATTATAAATCTTTGAATTATATTTAATATAAATATATTTAATTGATTATTTTAAATGGGGCCTAGTATTCTTATGGTAGACGTAGTTAAGGAATTAGAAGCGCTAAGGCAGAACTTGCTCGATTTGTCCCTTCGAAATAATCTTCTTAATTACCGCCCTTCCCAGAGAAGGACCCTCTTAATTACAGGTCGAAAGCCTGAGAAAGTTTATGAGCTCTTTGTTCTCCAGGAAAAATCGATGAGGTTCAGGGCAAACGCCAGGCTCAAAAAAGGTGAGGAAGTCGAAAATGAAGCAGAAGATGAGGCTTTGGAAAAGGAAAGCCGGTTTTTGAAAACAATAGGAAAAATCCTGGTTCCCGAAGAAAATAAACTCCAGAAAGAAAATAAACCCCAGAGTTCCCGCTCCGACCTTTTCTTGGAAACTCCGGAAGACAGCGAAACCCTTGATAAAAAGCTTTTTTACGTTTTTAACCAGGCAAACTCCATTTTTGAAGAACAGGGTTATCCTGTGCTTTACCTTGCGCTTGGCTTACTGCAGTGGAATGACAGTCGCTCGAGCGTAAAAAATCCGAAAGCTCCCCTTCTCCTGATCCCTGTTGAACTCAAACGTATAGGAAAAGCTCGAAATTTCAGTATCCAGTGGACAGGAGACGAGATCTTCACTTCAATTACCCTCCAGGCTAAAATGAAAGAGTTTGGAATCCAGCTTCCTGATTTTGAGATGCCTGAGGAAGCTGAAGGAATTGAGGAATATTTCAGGGCTGTATCCAGAGCAATCCATGAAAACAAGGACTGGAAGCTCCTGCCTGAGATTTGTCTTGACCTTTTTAACTTCAGAAAATTTGTCATGTATAAAGACCTTGATTCTGCAACCTGGCCTGAAGATATGTCTCCTGCAGACCATCCCCTGATCCGGAAAGTCTTTAACCCCGAGGATCCTCAATGCGAAGCTTCAGGTTTCCTTGAAGGAGAAGTCGACCTGAAACTTTCAGTAAAAGATACTTACCAGATAATGGATGCCGATTCCTCCCAGATCGCAGTTATTGAAGATGTAAAAGCCGGAAAAAACCTTGTTGTTGAAGGTCCGCCTGGAACCGGAAAGTCCCAGACAATTGCAAATACGATTGCAGAACTTATGACCCAGGGAAAAAGTGTGCTTTTTGTAAGCGAAAAAATGGCTGCCCTTCAGGTTGTAAAAAGCAGGCTGGATTCAGCAGGCCTAGGAGAGCTCTGTCTGGAGATCCACAGCAACCAGACCCGGAAAAAAGCCGTGCTTGAAGAACTGGAAAAAACCTTAAACCGTGAAGCCCCTTCCCCAATACGCCCTGAAAGGGACCTAAATGAACTCGAAAAGCTAAAACATGAACTCAATGAGTATACCCTGTCTCTTGGGGAACCTGTGGGGAAACTCTATCCCAGCCTCTATACTCTCTACGGAATAAGGGAAAAGACAAGGGCTTACTTTGAGTCAAAAGGCCTGAAAATGCCCATTTACAAGTTTCAGGAACCTGAAACCTGGGAGCCTGAAACCTGGGCTGATGCAGAGGCTGTTCTGGAAAAATTGGGTCAGGTCCTTCCTTTCCTTGAACCGGTCCGGAAAAACCCCTGGTATGGCTGTGAACCAGGGCTTATACTACCTGCTGATCTCGATGAAATCAAATCCCTTACAGACGAATGCGCAGCTGCTTTTGAGGTGCTGGAAACGGCAATAAAAACCCTTAATGACCTCTCTGCAACCTCAAAGCCCGGCACCTTTAAGGGAATTACAACTGTAATCGATGCAGCAAGGTTCGTTGGAAACTCAAAGCCTCTGCCTGAAAAAATGCTTCAGAGTTCTGAATGGGAATCTGAGACCTCAAGAGCTGAGGCTGATGTTCTGGTTTCGAAACTCAGGCAATACATAGAGCTCAAAACCTTTGTGGACAAAACCTTTCATCCTGCAATCTTTGACCTTGATACCTCTAAATTCGAAGAGCTTTCAGGCAACCTCCTAAAACTTTTAAACCCAAAGTACAGGAAACTCAAGAAAGAGATTTCAGCCTGTTATCTCTCTGGAGTGTCTTTCAGGGACAGTAAAATCCTGCTTGACCTGGCATCTCTTTCCGAATTTAAAGCACACAGACTGGAGCTTGAAAGTTCGGACGCAAAAGGCAAAAAGTACTTTGGGGATTACTGGAAAGGTTTTGAAAGTGATCCTATCCTCCTTGAGGAGTACAGCCAATGGATAATTCTCTTCCGGAAGTATCTGGAAGAAAATATTTTGACGGAAAGGAGTTTCAAGCTCATAGGAGCTGGAATTGACAGCATTGCCCTTGAATCCGCAGTCAGCAAGGTACTCACCGCAAAGCAGGAATTTCTGGAGTCGCTCAAAAAAGTTGGGGCTCGTATAGGCACAGATTTTGGAAAAATGTTCGGAAATGGTCTCGAAGCCATAAAACTCAGCGCGTTAAAATCCCGTGTTACCAGGTGGAAAAACGAGACTTCCTCCCTGGTATTCTGGAGCCAGTATCTGGGATACAGGCAAATCTGTCTGGAATCAAGGGCAGCACCTATGATGGAAGACCTTGAATCCGGAAAAATTGCAGTCTGCGATGCAATCCCTGCTTTTGAAGGCAATTATGTTGAAATCCTCCTGAATCGTGCCTTCAGGGAGAGACCTGCACTTTCTACTTTCATCCGGGAACTCCACGAAAGCAAGCTTGGCAAATTCAGGGAACTTGACAAAAAGGTCCTTCTGGAAAACCAAAAAAGGATAATCTGTTCATCTTATGATAATGCTCCAAAATTGACTTCAGGTGCGTCAAGAGCTTCGGAAGCAGGCATTCTGCTCAATGAATTCAACAGGAAAAGAGGGCATATGCCTATCCGCACCCTTATGAAAAAGGCAGGTGGGTTGATCCAGAAGATTAAGCCCTGTTTCCTTATGAGCCCGCTTTCAATTGCCCAGTACCTTGACCCAAGGAGCACGCGTTTTGATGTAATTATTTTTGACGAAGCCAGCCAGGTCAGGCCTGAAGATGCGGTTGGAGCTCTCCTGCGCGGAAAACAGGTTGTGGTAATGGGGGACTCAAAACAGCTTCCACCAACCGATTTCTTCGATACTGTGCTTGACTCTCCTGAGAGTGAGCCAGATGACTATATTACAGCCGGGGATATAGAAAGTATCCTGAATGTGTGCAAACGCAGTTTTCCGGTAAAGATTCTGCGCTGGCATTACAGGAGCAGGCACGAGTCTTTGATTGCGATTTCAAATCAGGAGTTTTACGATAATCGGCTCTATGTTTACCCTTCCCCAATGCAGAATGACGGAAACCTGGGACTTAAATTCGTGCATCTTCCAGATGCGGTTTATGACAGAGGCAAAAGCGGAGCAAACCGTATAGAAGCAAGAGCGGTTGCAAAGGCAGTTTTCGAACACTTCAGCAGGCATCCTGATAAAAGCCTTGGGGTCGGGACTTTTAATGTGAAACAGCAGGAAGCTATCCTGGAAGAAATTGAGATCCTACTTAAAGCAAATCCTGGATTTGACCTCAATTTAGAAAACGAGAGAGGCGAGCACTTTTTTGTTAAAAATCTTGAGACTATCCAGGGTGACGAAAGGGATGTTATACTGCTCAGTGTGGGTTTTGGTTTTGACAGCAGCCGAAAACTTTCCCTTAACTTTGGTCCGCTTAACCGAGAAGGAGGAGAAAGGCGTCTTAATGTTCTTATTACACGAGCCAGAGAAAAATGTGTAGTTTTTGCGAATTTTACCTCAAAGGACCTGTATCTGGAAGAAAATTCAGCTTTCGGGCTTCGGGCTCTTAAAGTCTTCCTTGAGTTTGCAGAGAGCGGGAGACTTCCCTCCCCTGCATACAGCAAGGAAACTCTTAATTCGTCTTTCGAAAATGCGGTCTCGAAATTCCTGGAAGAAAATGGCTGCGAAGTCCACAGACAGATTGGCTGTGCAGGGTACAGGCTCGACCTTGCAGTCCCTGACCCGGTCTATCCAGGGCGATACGTACTTGGAATCGAGTGCGATGGAGAGAGCTATTATTCTTTGCCTGTTGCACGGGACCGCGACCGCCTGCGCCAGCAGGTACTCGAAGGGCTGGGCTGGAAGATTTACAGGGTCTGGTCAACAGATTGGTATCTGCATCCGAAAGAGAGCAGGGAAAAGCTGCTTGAAGCTGTAAAAGGGGCTATAAAACTGGCAAAAGCACAGGAAAAATCCGAAACTAAACTCAATGTTCCGATAATAAACGAGCCATCTGCCTGGGCTGGTCCCGAGAACCAAAACCCTGAAGGAAAGTTATCCAGTGCAGGAAAGTTATCCGATTCCCCTGAAGCTCCAGATTTACCTGCATTTTCAACTTCGCCTGCAGGGAATATGGAAAGCAAAGATGATGAAGGACTTGAGACTTTATTTTATGACAGAACTTCTCTCTCAGAAACTTTTGAAGCTGAAGTTCTAACAGAGGCACCCTTTGGAGCCGAAGTTAAAGAACCTTACTCAGGGGATTTTTTTAAACTGGAAGAAGGACTTACACCTTCTTCAGATATGGATTTCCTGCCAGAAATAGCTTTAAAAGCCGAATCAATGGCTCTGGTAGCTGATGAGAATTCCCGCAAGAAGCCTGTAAGAAGGTCAGGAAAATCAAAACTTCTTAAATTCAGCACAGAGCCCTGCTCTGAAGAGGACGAAATTGGACTCATACCTGAACCCGAGCCTGAGAAAGGAAGTTTTTTCCAGGCTTGCCCTGAGATTGATTTCAGTACAGATTCTGAGATGAAAAAGAAGCGTAAGCGGCTTAATGAATTTGCTTATATTTATGGTTCAGGAGGCGATTTCAAACCCGAGCCTGACTCTGAGGAAAATAATTATGATAATTATGCAGGCGAAGATGACGGTTACGCAGGCGAGGATGACAGTTACGCAGGTAGCTGGGATTGTGCAGGTAGTGAAAAATGGATTTTGGAACCTGAGTCGGAGCCAAAAAACGAATCCATAGTCGAATCTGCAATTGAGCCTGATCCAGAAAAACTGCCTGAAAAACCCAATTTGCTAGAAAATGCTGTCCCCCTTTACCAGACCTGCCATTCCTCAGGGCTTCCGCTATCAGGTGATCTTTCTGAAGTTTCTAATAAACAGCTTGAGGAAGCGGTTATACGGATTATAGGGTGTGAAGGTCCTATTCATGCGGAACTCCTACTACAGCGGATAAAATCACATGCAGGAATTCCTCGCATGTTTGGGAAAATAAAGCAGCGGATATTTGATATTGCAACTCTTGCTGAGAGCTCTGGAAAAATCCGGGTCAAAGGCGAGTTCTACTGGCCAGTTTCAGAACCTGCCAGTCTCCTGCGCAGGCGTGATGGGAATATATCTGTAAAAATCGAGTGGATCTGTGACGAGGAAATAATAGAAGCTATCCGTTTTGTCCTGAACAGCCAGTATTCAACTCCCCTTGAAGATCTTATTGTCCAGACTTCGAGGGTTCTTGGGATAAAAATTACACGCAAAAATACCAGAGAAAGAATTGAGAAACTAGTTCTGTCAGGAATAGAGAATAATGTGTTGGCTGTTTTACCTAACAAAATGATTTATTTTACATAGTTGGGCTGAAAACCTCAAAGATCCTGAGCTGGAGGGAATCAATCGTTTTTGATCTTCTTCCCCTTAGCTCTATTAGTTTCGTTAAGTCTCTTTAAATTCTATAAGTTTCTTTTACTTATTTTTCTCAATTTATTTTCATTTTGTAATAAAGACCATCGCAGCTACAACCGTAGTCCATTTTCCGTCCTTGTCGCCTTTTGCAGTCTGGCAAATATGGTACGTGTCAAAGATATGTCCGCTTGCCTTATAGACCTGCTCTCTCTCATGCCATGCCATTTCCGCGTCAAACTCTATGCCAAGGGTGGTTGCAAGCATGGTTGCTGCAAGGTCTTCAGCATATTCTCCTGCAATGGTTTCTTCTTCTCCAAAAGAGTGGTGTTCAGAGATATATCCGTAGTTTTGTTCATTTACAGGGACCGCAGTTCCTATAGCTGAAGCCATTAAACGGTGAGGCTCGTTAGTATCGTTCCTTGCAAGTACACAATAAACAATAGCACCAGGTTTCAACTCTAGGAGTCCTTCTTCTCTAGGTATTAGTTTGCAATTGGGAGGTAGAATGCTTGAAACACTTACAATATTGTATTTCTCTATTTTTGCAGCCCTTAGCGCAAGTTCAAAGGATGCCAATCTGTCTTTGTGTACCCCGGTACCCTTTGTCAAAAATGCTTTTCTTGGGATCATGTTAACTCCTTAAAGGATTTATGCATCTGTTGTGCAACGTTTCCATTGTATGAGGAACCAATACGCAAATAAGTCAAACTCTATATAGCATAAGCTGGACTATTGGGCTCATAGTCCTTCTTTCATGCTTCAAATGTACACTAGAGTTATGAACTTTATCTTATTAATCTGAACTTATGAAGACCGAGTATTTTATGTTAGAGATGCAATCCAGAGTAAAATTCTGTTCGGTAAGTTCTTTGCAACTTTTTTTGCCCTTATTTATATCGTTACGGCTCTTTCGTATACATCGAAATCCGCAATCCCTTCAAAAACAAACCTGGTCTCGAGGGGAACTTTGCTTGCATGAGTCACTATATCCTTTTTCTCTACATTAACTGTAACCTGGTCCGGGAAAAGCCCTGACTCAGCCATGTAGTCAAGCACAAGCTTTCTCCCGAATTCTTCTGCAAACTCCAGGGCTTCGCTTCTGACAACGAAATGCCGCCTTCCTACTGGAGTGTATACAAAGACACCTTTTGTTTTAAGGTCATACTTTGACTCACTGTAAAGGGTGCGCACAGTTATCTCAATACGCTTTGTCCCTTTTCCTGCAAGAGCTCCGGCTGCATTTCCAACATCTGAGTATTCCGGGACAAAGATTTCGGCATCTATTAGCTTCTTTAGTTCGTCCACATAAGCTCGGACCGGGCCCCCTAAAAGAACAACAGGGATATCCACTTTTAATCGGGCGAAGAAATTGCCTTCGAGCATTTTTTTAACTTCAGCCCTATCCACGCCTTCCATAAGAAAAGCGATTAAGTCTCTTGCCATGTTCCTGGCAAAGAGCCGCTTTACTTTTAAACAGAACTCATACCTATCGATCCCCATGAAGTTTGCAAGCAGGGTAGCTCCGATTTCAGAGGCTTCGGCATCCCATTCATCATATTCTCCAAGCACATGCAGGGCATCGGTTGGAGTAAAACCTATTACCTGAACAAGACGCTTCTGGATTAGAGAATTCATTACCCTCTTTGAAGGAAGGATGTTTCTGTCCCAGTAAACGTCTTTGAGGGAAAGTGGCTCGTTTCTTATAAGAGCGAGGAGTTCTCCTTCTTCCCGGCTCAGATTGACAGGTTTCTGCTCGGTTCTGACAAAGAATTTTGTTGCCTGGATATGCTCATCCAGTTTGAGCCTATCCGGAATCCAGCGCTTTTTCAGAGTGCTCATGAAATCGGGATACAGGACTGCTGCTCTGCAGAGAGGGATGACCCGCCTGGGGCCTATGTTTATATTGCCACTCTGGACCCAGATGTGACTGTCCCCACCCATAGCTGAAGTCTCCATACGCAATGCCCTGACTTTTGTTTGCCAGCCTCCAACAATTGCTCCTGTTTCGCTGAGGTGAGGAAGCCCTTTATGTATCAGGGAGACATCCGTGCTTGTCCCTCCAACGTCAATTACAGTGCAGGTTTCGTGTCCGGACAGATAGGAAGCCCCAAGCAGGCTTGCCGCAGGACCTGAAAAGACCGACTCAATAGGTCTTTTCATGGCTTCATGCATATTTACTACAGACCCATCGCAGCGGAGCATGGCAATTCTTGGGTTGAGGCCTCTGCTTTCGATCTCACTTACTACCGTCTTTAAGAACCCCTCTGCTACAGGCAGGAGCTGTGCATTGAGGTAGGCAGTAACTCCCCTTTCATAGGCTCCTAGAGACTGGGCCAGTTCATGCCCGCACACAACAGGCAGCCCTGTAAGTTCCTGAATCAGGGTTTTTACGCGCAGTTCATGTTCAGGATTTCGCACACTGAAATAAGAAGAAACTGCAAAAGCCGAGACTCTGTCTTTTATTTCAAGTACGAATTTTTCTACTGCTAACAGGTCAAGGGCTGCTATTTCCTCCCCATTACTGTCATGTCCTCCCTGTACCATGATGTAGTTTTCAAGTCCCGAATCGACCGGGATGTCATAGTCCCCTATAAGAATAAGTCCAACAGGATACCCTGTTTTTTCGAGGATAGTATTGGTGGCGAGAGTTGTTGAGACTGAAACCGTGCTCACGAGTCTCAGTTTTTCTGGGTCAAGTCCGTCAACTGACTTTTTTATTCCCTCAAGAGGATCAGGATAGGTTGTAAGTGCCTTGTTTGAGCATACAATTTTTCCATCTGATTTCCGGATTAAAACCGAATCTGTATAAGTCCCGCCTGCATCAATACCCAAATCATATGCCATTTTTTCATCATATACCATTTTTGAATTGTATACCATTTTTACATCGCCTTTTACGTTTTCGATGTTTTAGCACTGTACTTGTTTACGTTTTCAATGTTTTAACGCTGTCTTTTCCGTGCCGTTTGTAATGTTCTTGTGATGTTTTAATGTGCTATTTGTAATGTTTTTGCGGCTTTTGTGCTTTTTTTTGCTAGTCCTGATGCTCTGAAAGCAGGGACCAGGACTGAAACTCAAATATTTGGCGATAGAAGGGACCAGGAAAAACTCAAACTTTTGGCATTCCAATTCCTACAAAAACAAGCTTTGTTTCTACAGGTATTGTCCCTGCTTCACTCAAAGCGATATCCTTTTTATCGACTTCGATATGGACCTGCCCTTTATCGAGCCCGGCTTCGGTCATATATTCCATGACAAGTTCTCTTCCCAGAGTCTCTGCATATTCTAGAGCTTCGGGATAGCTTCCAAAGGTTTCTCTGCCTCTTGGCGAGAATAAAAGGACAAGCCTTCTCTTATTCTTTGAATAGGTGCTTTTTATCAGGATTTCAATCCTTTTTATACCCTTGCCCACGACAGCTCCAACAGCATTTCCTACCCCGGCATATTCAGGGACTATGATGTCGGCATCGAGAATTTGTTTCAATTCTCCAACGTATGCTACCACAGGCCCTCCTATAAGTACTACAGGAATTTTCATCCTGAATTGAGTAAACTTGTCAGAGAGGAGAATTTTTTCGATTTCGGAAGAAGGCACATCCTTCTGAATAAAAGATATCAGGTTTAAAGCCATATTCCTTGCAAAGTCCTGCTTTATCTGTTTGCAGAGCTCGATATGGTCGATCTGGGTATAGCGTTCAAGAAGTTTTGCTCCTACTTTTGAGGCTTCTCTATCCCAGGATGTATATTCCTCGAGTACGTGAAGCGCGTCGGTTGGGGTAAAACCTATTGCCTGGATCAGGCGTTTTCTTATAAGCGAATCAAGCAAACCTGGAGAAAGCTTATTCTCGGTTTCCCAGAAGATATCGTTAAGCGAGGCAGGAAAATCTCCTATCCTGTCATAAAGTTCCTTTTCAAATTTTCCAAGGTTTGAGGGTTCAATACCTGTCCTTACAAAGAATTTGGTAGGCTGCACATTTTCTTCAAGGCGCATAGCCCCAGGGATTCTTCCTTTCCTCAGGGCTTCGAGAAATCCAGGATATTTGACAGCTGCAACGCAGAGTGGGATAACTCGCCTTGGGCCGATATTTATTTTCATGTTCTTGACCCAGATATGGCTGTCTCCTCCCATTGCTGAAGTTTCCATCCGTATGGCTTTAACCTTTGTCTGCCAGCCTCCGACTATAGCTCCTTCCGCACAAAGTTCAGGAAGCCCGTCTTCGAGCATGGAGACATCTGTACTTGTCCCGCCCACATCAATAACTGCACAGGTGTCAAACCCTGAAAGATAGGATGCCCCTACAAGACTTGCTGCAGGACCCGAAAAGATAGACTCAATTGGTTTTTCCAGGGCTTCGTTAATGCCCACGACCGAACCGTCGCATTTGAGCATCAGCAGCCTTGAATTCATTCCCCGTCTGGAGATTTCTTCCCTGATTGAGCGGATAAACTGGTCTGCGATAGGAATCAGCTGGGCATTCAGGTAGGCTGTAATTCCTCTCTCATAGGCTCCAAGGTCAAGAGAGAGTTCGTGCCCGCAAACCACATGCATTCCAGTAAGCTCCTGAATACGGGCTTTGACTGCAAGTTCATGAGCAGGATTTCGCACACTGAAATACGAAGAGACTGCAAAAGTTGAAACTTTATCCTTAACCCTATTGACAAAAGCTTCCACAGCCTCCATATCAAGGGAAAACAGTTCGGCTCCGTGGTGGTCATGCCCTCCTTTTACCACAGTATAAAAATCGACATCCATTCTTTCTGGAATTTCATAGTTCCCTACAAGGATAAGCCCCACAGGATAGCCATTTTTCTCAAGGATCGTGTTTGTAGCAAGTGTAGTTGAGACTGAAACCATTTTTATATTCTTTAAATATTTTTCATCCAGCCCATCTATGGATTTTCTTATTCCTATAAGCAGGTCGGGGTAGGTGGTAAGCGCCTTGCTCGAATTCATTACCTTGCCATCAGAATCCCGAATTATGATAGAATCGGTATAGGTGCCTCCTGCGTCAATGCCCATGCTGTACTGCAATTAAATGTCTCCTTTAGTTTTAAAACTGGGACTCATGAGCCAGCTCATGAGATCAAAATTATCGGAATAATATTATGATTAAGATATATAATCATTAGTGGTGATTGCTATGGAGCCTGAATTGAAAAAGAAGTTACAAAATTAAACTAAGGATGGAACGAAAAGAAGAACTTAAGACTACTGCCCGAATAACAAAGGTTTCTGGAAGTATCCAAACTTACTCTTCAATCCAGATTTTTCATTAACCCAAAACTTAAAGCCCGAAATATATATAAATAATTGTATTAAACCCCTTCATTGAACATACGGGTTTCTATAATGCTACTTTAATGTTCGAATTTGAGTGAGTTGATGGGTATGTTACTTGCGGAAGTTTTCGATCAGCTAAAGGAGCTAGAGAAAAAATTTAATGAGATAAAGTATCCGCCTGAAGCTGCTTTTCAACCGTCCTTCTCCTTAAAAATTCAGAAAGCGGAGAAGGATATTTCGGTCCACCACTTGCCTGTATTTGAGTTTGATGAACTTTTCGAAAAGGTAGAGGAATGACATATAAAATAGTCCTTCATCCTTCAGTCCGAAAAAATCTTAAAACATTGTATCGGCTTGACAGATCAGATTACGATTACGTGAAACATCGACTCCGCCTCCTGGCATACAGGCCAGAAATTGGAGTTTCTCTTGAAGCCGAGTTTGAGGGAAAATGGAGAATTCATATCGGGCCCTTTGTATTAATCTATACCTTTGACAGTGCTACAAATATCCTTACCTTAATGGTTTTTGAACATTATACATGGGCATATGATATGTACACTGCTTATGCGTAAATCGAGGTGAGATAGTAAAGACAGCCTACAAGAAACTCAAAGATATTATGACTGCTGTTTTTGATCAAACACAACCGTTGCACCGCAACCGTTGCGCCGGTTGATCACGCCAGATAGGGTTTGGGGGTAAGGCTCTTAGATCCGAGCGTTACGCTGTTTTTGATCAAACTTTTTTTGAAAAAGTTTGCGGTCAAGCCTTTTCTCAAAAGGTTTGCGTTTTTGATCAAACTTTTTTTGAAAAAGTTTGTGTGAGAACGATTTAAGCATTAATGTAGTATCAGAATATATGCAAGCAATTGAGGTATCTCATCTAATCAAAAAATTCGGTCCTCTTACCGCACTCAATGATATAACTTTCTCAGTTAATGAAGGAGAAACATTTGGTTTTTTGGGTCCCAACGGTGCTGGCAAGACCACTACAATTCGTATTTTGACAGGAGTTTCGAGACCGACATCTGGAACGGCAACTATTTTTGGCCATGATATTGAGCACGAAACTATTGCCGCACGGCGGTCAATGGGCATTGTATCCGAGAATTCAAATGTTTACGATGATCTGACCGCATGGCAGAATATGATGTTTTCAGCCGAACTCTACCATGTAGGACAAAAGGAAAGAGAAAAAAAGGCAAGCGAACTACTTAAAGTGTTTGAACTTTACGAACGGCGCAATGATAAAGCGCATGGGTTTTCAAAGGGGATGAAGCGGCGTCTGACGCTCGCAATGGGACTGGTCAGCAGTCCACGCCTGTTATTTCTGGACGAACCAACTTCAGGACTCGATGTACAGAGCAATCTCATTATTCGGGAAGTAGTTGCTGACCTTGTCCTTAAGGGCGTAACCGTTTTTTTAACGACGCATAATATTGAGGAGGCAAATATCATGTGTGACCGGGTAGCGATAATCAATAAAGGGCGTATAGTTGCAATTGATGCACCTGAATCCTTAAAAAAGACGATCCAGAGTGTGCAGTCGATCGAGGTCTCTTTTGATCACAATTCGGCAGAACAGCTTGACGAGCTTAGCCGTCTCTCCATGGTAAATGAGGCACAAAAAGCAGGTGATAAGTTTAAGCTTTATACTGAAGATCCCTCTGAAGTTATCAATGCCGTAATGGTTTATGCTCACATACATAACCTTAAAGTTATCAGTATCACGACTCTTGGCCCGAGTCTCGAGGATGTGTTTATAAGGTTGACAGGTCTGCAGCGGACAGGTGAGAAAATCCATGCTATCGACTGAGAATAAAGGACTGGCAAAGCGCCTTTCCTGCGAGCTCTCAGCTGCATGGGCAATTGCCAAAAAAGACATGCGGATTTACTATTTCAAGCCTAATATCATAGTTTCCGGCTTATTCTTCCCGCTTTTCATGTTCCTTGCCTTTGCCATTGGGAAAAACACTCCTCCTGGCAACCTAATTCCCGGGTTAATCTCAATCACCCTCCTGTTTTCGGCTTCATCAATAGAACCGGTCTCAATACCTATCGAAAGACGAGTAAAAACCTTTGAACGTCTGCTCTCGGCACCGATATCCTTATACTCACTGGTAACTGGCGAGAGCCTGAGCGGTTTTCTTTATAGTCTCGGCATCGCATGTTTACCGCTTGCCATTGGTGTTATTGTATTTGGAACGCCCATCCTGAACGTACCAATCCTTATAATATCTATGGCACTTACAGCGTTCTGTTTTGCGACCCTTGGGACATTATTTGCCGCATATCCGACCGAGAACGTGGGAGAGGTTATGTCGATACTCAACACGGTCAGACTGCCGCTTATTTTCATTTCCGGGGTTTTTATCCCTATCTCAGCTATGCCCAAAATAGGCCAACAAATCGCACTGGTGTCCCCTCTTACCTACGGAAATGATATGATTGAGTACGCATATACCGGTAAATCGTTATTTCCACCGCTTCTAGATATTCTGGCGCTGGTAATATTCATTCTGATCTTTCAGGTTACGGCAAACTATCTATATAAAAAATTCAATGAATGAGAAGAACAAAAAAGATGAGGGTTAAAAAGTACTAAAAAGTATTAAATTCAGGAACATGGCTGTGCTTATCCATGCAAGAAATTAGATGCAGAACCGATAAAGGAAAATGAGGACTGGACTCAAAAAGGGAAAAAAGTAAGAGAAAAGAGAAAAGGATTGGTGGAACTTTGAAAGCTCTTGTTATCATAGATATGATTAACGATTTTGTGTTTGAGGAATATGAATACGAAGGAGAAGTATATTTCGGAAAACTTGTAGCTCCTCAGGGAAAGACAATCGTTAACAGAATTGCTGCGCTCGTAAAGAAAGTGGTAAGTGAGGAAACAGTAAGTGTTTTAAGGCTTCCTAAAGACCACTACAATGCCTTTACCAACCCCGAACTCGAACTTAAAATTGCAGAACTCGGAATAGATGAAATCTTCATGACAGGCCTTGTTGAGGAGGTTTGTATCTATCATAATTCATTAGGCTTTCTTGAAAGGAACTTCCAGACAAATATAGTAAAGGGATGTACAGCTCCTTTTGACGAAGAAAGAGGAAAGGAAGCCTTAAAGGAACTTGAAGCTTGCGGAGCAAGAATAGTTAACGATATTCCCGAAAAAGACATAAAAGTTATTCTGCTTCTTGAAGACGAGCATGATGAAGATTCAGAGGAAATAAAATCCGGGGAATGGCCGCCTCATTGCATGAAAGGAACTCCAGGAGCTATGACAGTCAAGGAAATAAAGGATGCACTTGAAGAAAGATATAAGTAAGATATTTTAGCCTGAAATGCTTACGCTTTTGTTATATATTCGTACTTAACATCTGCCCTCGTAATCCTTGGCACCTGTCCCCACATGCCAATGTATTCTCCCTGAATAATGAGTGCGCCTTTTATTCCTGGAATCTCCTTTACAGCGTTGAAGGAAGCTTCTACAGATTCTTTTCCTATGCCTACTTCGTTTCCAAGAGCTGTTGCAGCCGCATCTGCCAGGGAAACGTCATCTGAAAATACTGAGGCTGCATCCGCCATTCCAAAACTAATTGAAGGGCCAACCATCCCTGCTGAAGTGCATACGCCTGTAATTGAATCTCTGGGCTCGAAAACCAGGCCCAGATTTTTAATAGGGGACTGTCCTGCGTAGATCCCAACCACAACAGGCCTGTCATTTATGAGTGCGATATCCCCACCATTATCTACAATAGCGTACCTGGCTCCTGCTTCAACCATCGCTTCCACTGCAAGGGCCGAAATTGTGCCTGCAACTGCGCTCATTGGGCCTAAACCCATTGTATTTCCAGCTTTTATCATTCTCCTTATAACCTCAGGCGCATCTTTCGGGCACTCATAAGGTTCGAGAGTAAGCTGAAAATAAGGATCAGAAAGAATGTAAGTCTCAAGAGCTGCTCTGTGGATGCGGATAGCTTCTTTTGCAGCTTCAATGTGAGACTGGTCGTCAGCCGCAATCATAACTATGGTTTCCTTGAGCTGGAAATGTTCTTTAATTGGGGCACTGGCAGTTTTTTTAGTGGACTCTCTTATGGGACCTGGCATATTGATTCAGATGTAACTTATTGCTTAAAAAAGAGATGCTTCCCGAGTTCTGCAAACTTTTTCAAAATTTAATCAAAAAATGACGACAGAGGAGAGACATGAAATTTAAAAGTGGCGTAATTTAAAAATGGCATAATTTAAAAATGGCGCTCTTAAACCAAACCCCTGCGTCTCTCACTTTTATATTCTTCAAAAAGGTTTTGTAATTCGTCCTGTTTAGCTTTATGGCGTTTTATATCGGCTTCTTTTTCCCAGGCTTCGATTGCGACTTTGAGAGTTTCAGGTTCTGCCATTGCAAAGTCTTCAGCCCTTTCGAGAGGAATATCCTTTAAGACCGCTACATCTCCCTTAAAAAAGGTTTCTTCAGCTGCGTGTGAGATATCTTCAGGGATGATTACGGCAAGAATTCCGGCGTCTACAAGGATCTGAGCTGTTGCAGCCCCGCCTCCGCTTGGGATTTCCAGAAAAACTACATCGCCCTCTTTAAGCCCGTATTTTTCTTTTGTTTCAGCAATGGACTCCTTTGTAAAAGCGGCAATAACCTTGACAGCTGTACCTTCGCCACGGATTTCCATTTTCTGGATTTTACGTAGTTTATTGCTTCTGCGCCGCAGATCCTTTACGGTTTTGCTTTTCCGGCTAAGCTCTTTTTTCAGGTTCGCAATGGTCTCATCCCTTATCTGGACTTCTTTTGACTTCCTGACTTCGCTGTAAGCTTCCTTTTTGAAGCTGCTTAGCCTTGATTCAAGTTTTGAGATTTTCCTGTCTTTTGCAACCAGTTCTTCCTTTAATTCATCAAGGTATTCATGAAGATTCTGAATCTGCTCGCTCTGCCTCTGGACAGTCTCCCTCAATTTCAGAAGAGATTCATCGACTGCTTTGTCTTCAGGCTTTTCAGCATGCTCTTTTGGCTTTGGTTTTTCAGGCTCGCCTGATGTCCGAGTTTTTTCAATTGCAGCTTCTATCGAAGCTCCACGGATTACGTGAAACTTTATCAACTCGAGGTCTGCGTTCTGCGGAGCTTTCTTTTCAATCCGGGAAAAAACGTTCTTGTAACTCCTGTAGGTGAGAAGAGCCGCAGTCAGTGCATCTCTCTCATGGTCATTGGAATAGCCGAAAGATTTTCCAAGCGCAATTTTTTCCTCGGCAGAAACCTCAATCCCAGGACTTGCAGGGACTGCATTAAAACTTCGCCTTATTTTCTCAACCGATCCCGGCATTGGAGTTACATCACTGGCGATAACCGCAGGTTTTCCGTATTCGGCGATAAGTTTGACCACTTCGTCAGGAGCTATTCCTCGGAAGCTTTTCAAGTAAAGAAGGTCTCCGTCAAGAGAAAGGATTGCTATTCCCACGGTTGTTCCAGGGTCGATTCCGACAATTGTAAATTTACGTCTGGGGTTTTTCGGTTTAATGGGAACGTATCGGATTTTATCGCGTTCAACACTTCTTACACATACCTGAGCATCATTGCTTGCCATTGGATGTATTGGTATCTCTCCGCGTTTTGCATACACAGTAAATTCAGACCTGACATAGCCACCGAAACCTTTTACATTTACGGCTTCGAATCTGATGCCTTTCTCCCGAGAAAGATCTTTGAGGGTATTCTCAATCTCCCTGCTCCTTTGAAGCACAGCTCCGTGTACCTTCCTACGGTATCGGTTCTGGCTCCATCCTCCCCTTCCTAGAGAACGGGCTCTACTGACTTTGATCTTTGTAATATCTTCAAAGAGGGAAACTTCGTGTCCAACCCCCATATCTGCAAGGCGAGCACACGCTTCCGCTTCTTCATTGGGATTTTCAGGGTCAAAAGAAAGCCCGTGTTTTCGTGCAAGCCTTATAAGCGGTTCGGGATGCAGCCCACCTGTAACCTGGACGAGTTTAACGCTCTCGGGCAGGCGTTCCATAAGAGAAAGGAGCTCGCTTCTGTCAGCCGCAAGCTCGAAAATATTGTCAACAGCTATTATCTCAGGTCTTTCCCTCTGGATCATGTTAAAGATCTTCTGGCGACGGAGCATGCTTTGATGAGAAACTTCACCATCCTTAAGGATAGCAAGCGAATATCTGGGAAGTTCCCTTGCCCTTGGAGAGCCCCGAGCAATATCGATTCCATAGATAATCTTTTTTTGCATGAGCATCTATATTTTATTTTTTATAGAATATATATTTAACTCCACTCATTTTATTGAGTCAACCAAAACTCAAAATTCCATTTCCTTATCAAACTTTGAATAACCAACCTATTAATCAACCAATTTCTGATCATGAAAATAGTCTGTTTAAGCCCAAGGCTCCTGAAAAAGGTAAATCAACTTTAAGAATTATAAGAATGTAAATGGATTAAAAAGGGACATCCTCTAGTTGTTAGTGACGATTATAAGATCTTAATTCTGCTTTCAATTATTCAGGCGGTGGGTAGATTGAGCTCAACCTTTGTCTGAGGAGTCTTTTTTCGAGGCAGCTTTCTTGAAATCCCGTGCATCGAGATCTTCTATATTAATTTTTTCAGCCCCGAAATCCTCAGCTTCAAATCCTTCGGCTTCAAAATCTTGAGCCTCAAAATCTTCTTCCTGAAAAACATCCCCTTCAAAGCCTTCTTCTGGGGTTTCTTCAAGATCCAGTTCTTCTACAGTACCCTTTCCGCTCCTGCTTTCTCCACCTTCGTTTCCATCTTCTGCGCTTTTGCCTGCCTGACTCTTAATTTCACGGATTGTTTCATCAAGCTCTCGTTTAATTCCATATTTCCGGAAGAAATGAGTCAGTATATTAGAAACGTCCCTTTCGAGAATTTCGTCAGCATGAGGATGTTCAGGAGTGATATACTGGGGCCAGTCAATTAGCTGGACTCCTTCTTCGGAAACAAAAACATTATATTCGCTTAAATCGGCGTGGATAACTCCCAGCGAATAGGTAATTTTAATCTGCTTGAGAATTTCATCTAGATACCATTGAGGATCAAGAAGTCTTGTCTTTGAGAGAAGGCTGCCTTTTGCAAGTTCCATAACTATTGCATGCCTGTTATGGTCAAAGGGCTTCGGCATTGAGACTTCTGGATATAAGGTAGTCATAATCCCGTATTCTCGCTGGGCGGCAAGCCGGGCTGCATAAATCCAGGAAAAATGTTCTCTATCTCCCAGATGATCACGTACTCGCTTTATTTGCTTGAAGCTGGTCCTTCCTTCCCTGTGAAACTTGATAACGACCGGAACAGGTTCCCCAATTGCAAGCTCAGGCGGCAGGATCGCTTCATAAATAACCGATTCTTTTCCTACCCCAATTTCATCCCCTATAGCACTGATACTTTTTCGCTTGACAAAGGCATTAAGGGCAAGGGCATCGTATGCTTCGAAGTAAATCTGAAAACCTTCGTAAGGTTGGGTGGTCCTGACCACAAGCTTATTCCGGACAAGTTTTTTTAGCTTGTATTCCAGCTTTTCAAAAGGTATCCTTGTGTATTTATTTATTTCTTCAATTGGTACCCATTCAAAATACTTCATTCCGGTTTCAATGCCAGTCAGGATCCTGAAATCCCTTGAGTCTAGCTCATTAAATACCCTCAGCGCTTCGTCTATCATCTTAATAATACATATAGCCCTCGATATTTAAAAGATACCCGAGTTCAGAACCCCTAGTTACGCTAGTTGAGTTGCGGCTCGACGATGTGCTGTCCTTTTTGCTTCGCTCAAACGGACTAAGAATCGTCAAGGTCGAGCAATGCCGTGCCCACCTCCATGGAGGTCGTGGATATCTGTTGGCGAGCCTAGTCACGGTGTGCTGGAAGAGCACGACCATGACACCGTTCAGCGTGACACCTAAAAAATAGGACCCAGATCACCAGGTCGAATGAGAGAAGCCAGGACGATTTTATGGTCTGGAGCTTGGCCGTTGCTGCCATTATCTACACGTCGGAGACTCCCGAGATGTCACTGGTTAGCTGATCTATGCGGTTGTCACCATTTGCATTCCCATATATTACAGGCGCATAGGCGTCGACAACCATCCGGTAGTTATTCTCCGGCGGCGCTGCATCTACCAGTTCAGATTCTCCGTCAATGCAACCGGCACATGCAGCCACCAGTAGCATTGCTGTAAAGGCCATTTGGCAAGTGTCAGGATATGGATCGGTTTCACTGTCCTTCCTCCATGCACCAGTCCATCCACTGCGCTGATCGCAGCGCTTTTGCAGTGTCGTCGTCTACACCGTAAACGTTCTTGTAGAAGTCCAGGAGCCACTCTCCGAGATCGATGTCTTCAAACAACTCGGGATATGCCGCCTTAGCAATCACCATCACGTTGATCGGATACTCGAGACGTTTGGCACAGTTACATGGCTCCCAGGGGAACGAGGAGACGCGCCGGTTCTTGATGGCCGAGAGTTCGCCGACGTTCTGGTAGTAAGGTGCCGAGTAGAGTTCCTCGGGAGGATGGTAGCCGTTGGCTGTGCCAAGCACGATGACGTCAGGGTCGAGGGCGAGAAGTTGTTCGGCCGAAAAAGTAGGGTTCCCGGTGTTCCGGTAGGCATTCTTCGCATGGACAAGTTCCTCGATGAAGTACGACTCAATCTTGTCGATCCCAGTCACGCTGCCGACAGCTCCAGCCGATCGAGCGGTTGGAGATGCGCCGAACACGAGGACATTCAGCTTTTCCGCCTCTGGAATATCCTTTGTCCGCTCAAAGACCACCTTGGTTTGGGATTCAAGATAATCAGCAAGTTCGCCTGCCCTCTTCTCCTTCCCAAAAACGGTGCCCAAGATCTGGATCTCATCGGAGATTGTCGAGAGGTTCGGTTCATCGAAGCACGGGGGGCCCTTGAGCACAACGACGGGAATCCCAAGAGTCTCGATCGTCTGAATCGTCTTCTGAACCCCTTCGTCCTCCATCGAGCGGAGCGTGCACGAACCAACACGGAGGATGACCACGTCCGGGTCGAGCCCGGCAAGTGTCTCGTAGTTTATACCTGCACCCGACTTCCCGACTAGCGGGAGTTCCCGGAGTCGAGGGCTCAGGTAAGTCACCGGGGTCATGCCGTCCCGGTACTCGTAGGCTTCCCCGCCCACGGTCGGATAGGTGTAGTTGAAAATCCTCTGGAGGCAGGAAGACCCGATCCCAACGATCTTTTCCTCCTCGCCAAGGACGAACATCGTGCTCTCGATGAGACCGTCGGAGATGGTGACGACTCGTTCGATCTTCATCGGCACCTGTACCGCCACCCCACGGGAGTCGACAACCGTCCGGTACTTTGTGGTATCGACGCCCGAACCTGCTCCATCTTCGGACTGCCCCACCTCGGTACATCCTGTGGAGAGCACGAGCAAAACCATCAGGGCCAAGATGAAGATCATCCTTCCGGAAACTCCTCTCACTGGCATCCATCCACCTCCCACCAGAGCTTTATCCGAGTCGTCATTCCTGAGTGCTGGAAGCCGTTTCCGTTCTGTGAGAAGATCGTGGTGAGGTACTTTCTGAGGAGTTCTTCCTGTTCCAGGGATGTTATCTGGTACTCCTCTCGGAACTCGTCCAAGGCGGCTTCAAGATCTGGGAACTTGCGGACTTGTTCCATTTTTGAGGTCTCGATGTTGGGAAAAATCCCCATAGAATAGAGGACGTTGAAGAGGATATCTGCCTTCGGCCCCTTACTGTACTCCTTTCCATGAAGCTTCGGCCAGAGGTCGACCATTGCCTGTTCCCAGCTCGTTGTACCGACAAACCAGAAAAGATAAACCCATTTCGAAGATGCCTTACACATCGTCTCGATTGCTGTCCTTATATCCGGCATCCCGAGAGAATAAGACGCAACAACAATGTCATACTTCCCATCAAGGTCAGTAACAGGATCGATCTCTTCCCAGCGTTTCCCTACTATTTTAAGGTTCGATACTCCCTTTTCTTCAGCATACTCAGCCATCACCTCTGCCATTCCAGCAGCTGGTTCTACGGCGGTTACGTGAGCAGCGATCCCTGCTAGCGGAATCGCCAGGGTACCTGGTCCGGCTCCGATGTCAAGAATCCGGGATCCGGGCTCAACTGGAAGGCTGTTGATTACATGGCGAATCCTGTGTGAATTTTCCCGGGACTGATTCAGGAAGTCACGTGCTTTTTCCCGTGATTCCCAGATCGAAGCACATTCACGACGGCTGCGGCATTGCATATTCTCCTCATAGCACTTTTTCCAAACCTCATTCCAGTCAATTCCCACACCATCAGTCATAGGTTTCCACCATCCCCAGCTACCGTTCCGGCTTCAGGTACTGAATTGCCAATGTATCCATAGTTTTTTTCTATTACCCATCTGGGCATGACCATCCTGACGCCATCCACAGTCCTGACCGAACAGATATCTGCATAGATCTCTCCGAGCGTCTCCTCTGAGATGACATCTGAGGGTTGGCCTTCAGCAGCAATGCCGTTTTCGTTCATAACCACAACCTTGTCGCAGAACCAGGCAACATGGTTAGGATCATGGCTGCAGGCAAGAATGGTCACCCCATCCTCGACAATCGTCTGCATGACCTTCCATATCTTGATCTGGTTAGAAAAATCGAGCGCCGACGTGGGTTCATCAAGGAAAATGAGCGGTGTCTCCTGGGCTATAGCCCGTGCCATCAACACCAACTGCCGCTGCCCTCCAGAAAGCTGGTTGTAAGAGCGGTCGGCAAGTTCCGAGATACCGACCATCTCAAGCGCATCGAGAGCAATCTTCTTGTCCTTCCGGCTGACCCCGAAGAATCCTCCGAGATGGGGCGTTCTCCCCATCAGAACAATTTCACGAACCAGATATGGAAACGGTGGTTTATGCTCCTGTGGAACGTAAGAGACCAGTTTTGCCATGTCCTCGATTCTAAGACCCGATACATCCGTACTATTCATTCTTACTGACCCTTTGTGAGCCTTTAAGAATTTCAGACAGCACTTGAACAGCGTAGTCTTTCCCGAGCCGTTTGGCCCGAACAGTCCACAGAGAGTCCCTTCATCAACATCAAAAGAAATGTCTCTGAGAACAGGGGTGGAGCCGTAATTGAAATGGATATTACGTACTTTGAGCATCTTTATCACCCGAAAATTACCCTGCCTTTTTGGCGGAGCAGATAGCAGAGGTAAGGCGCACCGAGAATAGATGTGATAATACCAACCGGTATCTCGGAGGTTGTGAGTGTCCGCGCAAGAGTGTCACAGACAATCAGATAGATCGCACCCATCATGGCGGCAGAAGGGATAACAAACCGATTGTCAGGTCCGAGGATCATTCTCGCAGCATGAGGCATCATCAGGCCTACCCAGGCAATGATGCCGACCAGAGAGACTGCAAACGCTGTGACTAGCGTGGCAAGCGAAATAACAATGAATCTGTACTTTTCAGGGTTCACCCCAAGTCCCCTTGCTTCTTCGTCGCCCATTGAGAGGATGTTTAACTTCCAGCCAAGTCCCCAAAGGACGAAGAAGGAAATGAGAACAACCGGTCCGATGATGATGATGTCATCCCAGGTTGCATAGTAAAATCCTCCCATCAACCAGAAGACAATCTCCCGTAGGGCAGTGTCCGTTGCAATATACTTCAGGATCGAGACGAATGCCGAAAAGATCGAACCTATGATCACCCCTGCAAGGATCAACGTCAAAACGGGGGTCTCACCCTGGACACGGGCGAGCATGTATGCGACCGCCACTGCTATCGAACCGAAAATAAACGCCGAGATCTGGATGGATGGAAAAATTGCGGGAAATACAATGCCCAGAGCTGCACCGAACGCTGCACCAGATGATGCACCAAGAATATACGGCTCAACGAGCGGATTTCTGAATACTCCTTGGTATACGGCACCGGCAATGGCAAGCGCGATGCCTACACAGATAGTAAGAATGATCCGAGGAAACCGGATATCCCATATGATGGTATTATGCAGGTTGCTAATGTTGGAGACTTCGTAGAACGGGGTAAAGTGAGCAAGAAGCGTCAAATACACATCAGCTATCGATGTTTTGTATGACCCCATAACCATGGCGACGGCGGTGGCAAGAAAGAGAGTAACAAACATGGAAATGAGGACTATAACCTTACGACCTTCTGAGACCTCCTTGGCATCATCATATCCCATCCTTCTCAGAACATCCAGACTTTGAAACCATTCACTCATATAATACGCCCTACTTATGCATCCTTTTCATCAAGCTAAATATAGTTCTTTTTTGAGAGCATCAAAAATATTGGATCTCAAGCTGTTACATGAAGTTTTACGATTCTGGAACCATAAAATATGAAATCCAGCTACACACATTAATGATTAGTAATTTCGCAAAAATGCATAAAAATTATAAATTAAGTATGAATTATTACTAAACATAACCAATTTAATAATAAATAAGCGTTACGATTTCATCAGGAAGTGTAATAGAAATGATAAAAAAGGAGATTGTCATGATTTTATGTAATATTTTATAAACAAATCCAAGTAATATTAAATTGCGTGCGGCCATCCCACCCTAAGGAAGATGGAAATAATTCATTTTCAGAAAAAATATGTGAAAAATAAGGTATCTAAAACCATTAAATTGAAAAAGAAGGATTTAGTTATTATTAATAGTAATTGTCGGATAGACTACAAAAGATTGGGTATGCTTCGGGCCGCCTGCTCAGTTTTATGAGAATAATGGTTCTTAGCTATTTCGAGTGGGTAATTTATAGTCACTTCTTGAATGAAGATGAAACTCCCATTATATTTAAAAAAGATAGTATGGGAAATCACATTCAAGATCAATGTTTATCTTTCTGGGGTGGTTGCTTTCCAACTGAATAATTATTTTCAGTCCATACAAAACAGCGAAGAGCCAGAATAGTTTAGTGTCTTTTAACAAGTTTCCTTAGCCTAAGTGATTGGAACTCTGCTTTCGGTTTCCTATCCGATTCCGATCATTTTACAAGAAGCTTTGATTTAAATATTTAATACGAAAACATACACGAAAGGTTAATTCCAGAGTAGATGGTTAACCCTAGACTAGATAGTTATTCGTAGAAATACTTCGACAGGGACAATTCAATTTTCAGTAGGTGAGAAAGCTACATATAAAAAAGAAATGATTAAGAAAATGAGAAAAACAAAAAATATTTCTCCTGCTCATTTCAATAGTTTAATCATTTCTCTTCCAAAAGCGTAAAGGTCGTCAGGACTTCTAGAGGATACAAAATTCCCATCAATTACAACTTCCTTGTCCTCGTAAAGTGCTCCTGCGGCTATAATATCATCTCTTATACCTATCCAGCAGGTTGCTTTCCGTCCTTTAATGACGCCTGCAGAAACGAGAACTTGTGGCCCATGACAGATTGCGGCAACCGGTTTGTTCTCTTTGAAAAAGTGTCTTGCAATCTCAAGTGCACTCTCGTCAAGCCTCATTTTTTCGGGGCCTTTGCCTCCCGATATTACGAGAATATCGTAATCTGCAGGATTGATATCCTTGAAGGCAATATCAGCATTGATTTTATATCCGTGTTTTCCAGTAATCGGTCCTTTCTTCATCGAGGCTACTTGTGTTGTAATTCCCTCTTCTTTCAGGCGGTGGTAAGGGTAGAAAAGTTCAAGATCCTCAAAATCATCAGCTCCGAATACAAGTGCTTTCATATGAAACTCCCCCGGGTTTTATTGTTATGAGTTCACCTTGCTTTTAATTTTTTATTTAATTTTCCCAGATAAAAGATTATCTCTACAACACATATACACCTTGTCTGGTTTTGAAAATAAAACAGGTATTTAGCCCTGTCTTGCAGGTTTAAACCGCTTCAAGAGCCTGTTTGAGGTCCTCAATTATGTCTTCAGAATCTTCGATTCCTACTGAAAGCCTGACAAGCCCGTCAGTTATGCCTATTCTTTTTCTTACTGCAAGCGGGACACAGGCATGAGTCATCGACGCAGGGTGCTGGATAAGAGTATCTGTAGCCCCAAGGCTTACAGCTAGAGAACAGAGCTTTACATTGTCCATCAGCCTCCGCCCCGCCTCAATTCCACCTTTTACCTCAAAAGAAAGCATACCACTGAATCCACTCATTTGCTTGCGTGCAAGTTCGTGTTGAGGATGGCTTGTAAGCCCAGGATATCTAACCCATTCTACCTCGGGGCGTGACTCAAGAAATTTCGCAACTTTCATTGCGTTTTCAGCATGTCTGTCCATCCTGATATGCAGGGTTTTAAGCCCTCGAATACAGAGCCAGGCTTCGTGGAGGCCCATAATGCCTCCTGTATATCCAACAACGAGAGACATGCGGTTCATAAAATCCTTATTTCCTGCGACGATCCCACCAAGCAGGTCTGCGTGCCCGCCTATATATTTAGTACAACTGCTAAGGGAAAGATCTGCGCCAAGCTCAAGAGGTCTCTGGAAATAAGGTGTTGCAAAAGTGTTGTCCACGACACAGAGAGCCCCGTTTTCCCTAGCTATTCCAGCTATTTCGGCGATATCGCATAGGATCAGCGTAGGATTGGCAGGAGTCTCGAGAAAGACCATTTTTGTTTCTGGCTTAATGGCTCGCTTCACATTTTCGATATCAGAGGTATCAACGAAACTGACATCTATTCCAAGTCCTGGTAAAACCTCAGAAAAAAGACTGAAGGTGCAGCCATATATTACATCTGTTGAGATAAGGTGATCTCCTTGCTTCAGGGTAGTAAGTGCAATTGCCGTGATTGCTGCCATTCCAGAGGCAAAAGTCTGCCCTGCTTCCCCACCTTCAAGCTCAGCAAATTTTTCAGCAAGAACCGCATGGGTAGGGGTATTAGGAGGAATCCTTGTATACACATATCCAGATTCTTCTTTTGCAAACCTAGCCGCTCCCTGCCTGGCATTTTCAAAAATGAATGTTGACGTTTGGAAAATTGGAGTAGTATGCGCCCCGAAAACCGGATCAGGTTTTTCTGCTGCATGTACACATTTAGTTGCAAATTTTAATTCTCTTTCCATCTTTCCCAACCCCTATCAAAGTCAGTCTACGAAAGAAGTCTATGAATTAGTATTTGTTTTTCCGGTAATTATTTGTTTGGCGGAATGGCTAAATAGCTGCCTTATTTCTAGAAAAAGTAAAGAAAACAAGATTTTATCTCCAGACATAGGTGTCAGAAATTTTAAGAATACAGCAGCTATATATGTGGAGCAAAACTTGCGTTTGGATAAAATGATAAATTGCTTTAGAAGCAAAAGATAAAATTGCTTTTGGAAGTAAAAGACAATTTACTTAGAAGATAACTTAAAACGTTACAGGAAGACCTTCAGTGATAAAATCCATACTTGATAACGACCTTTATAAATTCACAATGCAGCTTGCAGTGCTTGAGCTTTTTCCCAAGGCTGAGGCTGAATACCGGTTTACCAACAGGGGTCCCCAGCGTTTTTCTACGGAGTTTGTGGAAGAACTGGAGAGAATTATAGTCGAAGAGATCTCAAAACTGGCATTAACGGAAGAAGAATACAGCTGGCTTTCTGAGCACTGCCCTTACTTGAGACCCATGTACCTTGAATACCTTAAAAATTTCCGATTCAAGCCAGGTGAAGTAAAAATCTGTCTTACTGAAGAAAAGGATCTTGATATCCGGATAAAAGGACCCTGGCACAGCGCAATTCTCTGGGAGATTGTCCTTATGGCTGCAGTTTCGGAACTCTATTTCACAACCATTGAAAAAGAGTGGAAAGGAGAATCTGAAAATGGCTTCACTTCTAAATCTGTACTGGCTGCTTATGAGAGCAAGATTCTTGAAATGGGAAAAGCCCTTGAAGAAAATAACTGCCTTTTTTCGGAATTTGGAACCCGCAGGCGAAGGAGTTTCGAACTCCATGATCATGTGATGAAGACTCTCACTGAAATAAAAACCCTAACTGGAACAAGCAATGTATATTTTGCAAAAAAGTACGGCCTTAAACCAATCGGGACCGTTGGACACGAATGGATTATGGGCACCTCGGCTCTTGTAGGGTTGAGATATGCAAACCGTTTCGCGTTTGAAAACTGGGTAGAAGTTTATAATGGGGATCTGGGAATTGCCCTTACAGACACCTTCGGCTCAAAAGCCTTTTTTAAAGATATGAACCTGAAGTTATCAAAAATTTACGATGGGTTCAGGCATGACAGCGGAGATCCTTATGATTTTGTGGATTGTGTTATAGAGCATTATCAGAAAATGGGCATAGATCCAATTAAAAAATTAATCGTTTTCAGTGATGCGCTAAATACAGATACTGCAATTCGGCTTAAGAAATACTGCGAAGGCAAAATTAACTGCAGTTTCGGCATAGGCACAAGTCTTACCAATAACTCTGAATTCTTCCGGGAAAGCCCTCCTCTTAACATGGTTATAAAGCTGCACAGTATTGACGGCATTCCTGTTGTAAAACTGAGCGACTCTCCGGAAAAGGAAACAGGAGAAAGAGATGCCATAAGGGTTGCAAATTACATTTTCGGAAGAAAAGGTCTTGATGAATGATTAAAAAATTAAACAAAACTTCGTATATAAACCTTGGATAATCTGTTATTAAATAAAATAAAGTAAAAAAACTAAGACAAAGTAAAACAAACTAAAATAGAGTAAAACAAACTAAGATAAAGTAAAATAAAGTAAAGCAAACTAAAATAAAGTAAAATAAACAGTATAAAAATGGGGAAAGCAAAATATAGACATTTCAGTCATCCACCATCAGAAAGATATAAATTGATGTGACCTTCCCCTGCATCTCAGCCTTCATTTTTATGGTTATGGAACTATTGACTAGCTCTTACTTGCTTAGATCCATCGGAAGGAATCGATTTTGAAACTGGTGCCTCTGGTAGAGGAAGACCCACAGGCACTGATTTAAGTTTTATGACTGCAATATCCGAATTATAAGTTATTGAATTATTGAAAACATTCTCCCAAGTAGAGTCTAAACTGTTTATTGTAGAAATATCTCCTTCTATTGAATTATTTGTTATTATAGAGTCATCCATAATTACAGATTTAGAGCTATTCAGTAAAGCAGAGTTTGAATTATTTATTGAAGAACTGTTCGAAAAATTCTCAAGGTTATGATACACCGTAAAAACTATTTTTGAACCATCAGGACTCCATCTGGGTATCGAGTCAATTATTCCGATATTGTTTGTAAGCCTAGTCCTATATTTTCCTTCGATATCCCGAAGCCAGATTTCAGGTTTTCCCTCCTCATCCGAAATATAGACTATCTTTTTTCCATCAGGGCTAAAGGATGGATTCCATTCTCCGTATGGCGTATCGGTAAGCTGAGTCTGGTTTGTGCCGTGCCAATCTATTACCCAGAGATCAGGTTTCTCTTTTGAGTTTTTAGCACTGTATAGGACCTTAAGGCCAAGAGGGCACCAGTCTTTTCCCATGCTAACGTTTTCGGAGGTGCCGAGTCTAGTCTTATTATTTCCATCCCGATCAATTATCCAGAGTTGAGAGGGTGAATCACCCGACTTATGGGTGTATACGATTTTCCGTCCAAGTCGACACCACACCCCGCAGCTTTCAGATCTGTCGGGCTCGTCCGAGACAGGGTTTATCTCTCTATTTTCCAGGTTCAAAAGGTACAGTCCAGCTTGGGAATTATTCGATCTCGTTAAAATCAGTTCTGATCCGTTGAGACTTATATCATTAAGGCTGATAATATTTCCTTCTCTACTGATAATATTTCCTTCTCTAATATCTATTCTTTCGATATCGCTTCCATTTGTTTTCATTATATATGACTTAGAATTTCCAGATTCATTGCTTTGGATCGTGTACATGATGGAGTTTCCATCGGCAGTCCACACTGGAAATAATTCCGACTCAGGGCTGTCGGTAAGAAAAATGATTTCCTCCACAAGTCCTTCTACGTGGATTTCTTCTCCAGAACCTTCAAACTTATCTGCAGCAACACAACTTAAGCCTAAATCGGAATATAAATAGTTCTCCAAGGCATTTTGAGTTGTGCTTAATCCTTGCCCTCCCGTGAAATTACCGTACATGGAGATAGAATTCTGTCCTGCTCCTATAGGTAAGGTAAAAAGTACAAGAGATAAGAACAAAGAAAAATACCTGTATATTTTTTTCATTAATTGTCACCGTTAACTTAGAAATTAACTTTGTTAATGTAGATGATTAATTACATAAAGTACAGAAAACTGGTTTGTACTAATTTCTTGAACTGATTTAGAACCAAATTTATAAATTAAAGTCGTTGCTCTGTACCATAAAATTATATTTTTGTCATTTTTGGAAAGAGGTCAGAACACAAAAGGGAAATCTACCCAGAAGAAAAAAAATCTAAACATCGGGTAGATAAATTGACCTTTTTTTGGAGTTTGATCTCTACTGCTAAAATCATATCCTTAATTATGAAACTTCATTATAGCCTTTAGCCAAGTGGACGTTTACATATACTACGGCTTCATTAGTGTGCTTGTACGCGTAATCATCGGTAATCTCTGGCAGCTTATCGGTTTCAGCCTGGGTAGTGACAACCATACCTGCTGGGATATATCTGCCGTCAGGAACAGTAACACCAATTGCAGCTGATCTAGGCTCAAGTACGCAGTTGTTTCCTATCTTTGATTTGAAAACGAAGGCTTGCATACCAATAAAAGTATCATTGCCTACATAAGCTGGGCCGTGAATCTGGGATTGGTGGGCAAGCGAAACATTTTCTCCTATATACACTGCATATTTCTCATCGCCAACCTCTATGAGGTTCTCTTCTACAGGCTTGCCTTCTTCATCAATTATCTCAAGGGCGTGGAGCACAACTCCATCCTGGACATTGCTCCTGTTTCCTATGAAAATCGGCATTCCTTCGTCGCTCCGAACCGAGGCCATGGGGGAAACCATGACACTGGCGCCTATTGTCACATTTCCTATGACTGAAGCCTGGGGATCAATACAGGCTGTGGAATCAATCATAGGCGTTGCAGGCTTAGGATTCCATGGGGTTACAGGATTTTCCCTGATATTCGAGAACTCACTCTCAGTTGTTTCCTTGACGCCGTCCTCTGCTCCCTCACCTTCAGAGATACATCCGCTTCCAGCAAGGGCCATCGAGAGAGCTAAAATAAGGATTGTAAAGATCTGCTTGTTGAATCTCATAGAGGTCCTCCTTTGACAGTATGAAGATTTTATTATATATAGACATTTCTATTTTTATTTAGAAAAGAATGGAAATATAAAAATAGGGGAATGTTAAACTTAAATGAAGCTGTTCTGAATCAAATCTGGCAACCCAGAACCCCTTCCAGATAATTTTTATTAAGAAGAAATGCGGCAAATACAAAACAGTCTTATATTTAAGAGATGTTGGGTGTGTCATGGAGACTGTGCTTCAAATTTCATGGGAATCCATACTAGCAGACCTCCCTATATTTGCTGTACTTTCATTATGGAACCTTTTTGTGATCCTGGTTTTCTCAAAGAAGGTATATTATTTTTCTTTAAAGAAGGGCTGGTCAGTTAACTCTTCAATGTATTTTTCAAGAAAAGCAATTCACTTTCTGGCTGGCGGCTTGACAGCAATGCTGCTCCCCTTTATCGCTCATGAGCCTATTTGCTAGCAGTTACTGCATTCGGACTTGCTTTTATGACCTATCTCCCTCATAAACTTAATAGGAGGATGTACTGGTTCCAGGATCCCGAAAACCTCTATGATGTCGATTTTACTTTGAGCTGGGGATTGATTGTGCTTTTTACCTGGTATATTGACAGGAGCTTCTGGCTTGGAGTTGTTCCGGTGCTTTTCATGGCATATGGAGACGGGATTACGGGAGTAATTAGGAACCTTAAATATAAAAAAAGGACAAAAGCCTGGGAAGGTACTGCAGGCATGCTCTTGCTTTGCATAGTTATAGGCGCAAAAATGGGCTTTGCTGGGATGCTTGCAGGAGTAATATGTTCATTTGTGGAGAGAGTAGAGAATATAGACGATAATATCACGGTGCCAGCATCTAGCCTATTTATCCTGCTCGCAGCTCATTATTATTTCCCCTCACTTACTGCCTCTCTTTATTGATTTTCTAGTAAAGCTTTTAATTTATTTTCCTTTTCAGACATTTTCATTTTATTTATATTAATAATCTAAACGTTCATATAACTTGGAATGTAATATATTTAAAAATACGGAATGTAAAGGACTGGATTTTATTTCATAAAGAGGGGATATTTGCAATTTCTCAAGCCCGATTTAAATAAATAGGTCAGCTGTGCAGAAATTATAGGTCACTATGTTAAAATGCCTTGGGTTTATAAGTGCCAGTTTTACAATTTCGGGCTGAAGGACATCTTATTTATTTTAAGCTAATTTGGCCGTCTCTTATAAAACAATTTATTTTAAAATTAATCCAGATAAAGCCTTACACTAATGGGGGGAGAGAAGGAAAATGGATGGGGATATAAAGAATTTTATAAAGAAATTAGAACGTTCAGTCTTTGCAGGAAACCGGGTAATTGCTGCTGAAGAACTTGGAAAGCTAGGAGATCCTTATGCTTTACCCGCACTAATTGAGGCACTTGATGACCCAAATCCAAGGGTAAGAGTTGCAGTTGCAGAAGCTCTGGGAAAGTTCAATATGCATGGGGTTGTCCCTGGCCTTGTAAAAGCGCTTAATGATCCTGAAAGTCCAGTAAAAAAGGCTGCTATTGCATCCCTTGAGAAAATAGGCACGCCTGAGGCGATTTCAGGTATTACTAAAGGGTTTGGGGATAAAGATAAATTTGTTCAGAAGGAAGCTGTGAAATCCCTGATGAGGATAGGTTCCGTAGAAGCCGTCTATGGCCTTGAGAAAGCTCTGGCTTATCCGGATGATTCGCTGAAAAGGATTTCAGTGGTAGCTCTTGGAAAAATCGACACGTATGAAGCTGCTCTTTGCCTGGTAAAAACAATTGAAAATTCGGACAATAAAACAAGAAAGCAAGCCTCTGAAACCCTGGGAAAAAGAGGTAAATCAGATGTGCTTGACGAGTTAATGGAAATCCTAAAGGATCCTAGACCACCTGTTCAGGAAGCTGCTTCCGAAACTCTTTGCAGAATCGTTAGTGCGTCAACTTCAGTGCCTGTACTTATCAGGGCGCTCGATGCCTCGAGCAGGGATGTGAGAAAAAACTCAGTTGAAACCCTTGGAAAACTAGGCACACAAGAAGCCGTTTCAGGGCTTTTGAAAGCTCTGGATGACTCAGATTGGTATCTGAGAAGCCGTGCTGCAGATGCCTTGGGAGATATTGGTTCTCCTGAAGCGGCTCAAGGATTGGTTAAAGCCCTAGATATTTATGACAACTCCTTAAGAAAAATAGTTACCTGTGCCCTTGGGAAAAATGGGACCCCTGAAGCTATAAATGGGCTAATTAAAGCTCTTAACGATCCTGATTATTCAGTTAGGGAATCGGCAGTTTTAGGACTTGGAAAAGCAGGAACTTCCGAGGCAATCTCAGGTCTTTTAATAGCTCTTCACGACACAAAAACAGCAGTGAGAGAAGCTGCGGCTTCAGCACTCGGAGATATTAAAGCACAGCAGGCTGTTCCGGAACTGATAAAAATCCTTGAGGGACCTGAAAGCCTGATGCAAAAAGTCTCGATCTGCTCACTTGAGAAGATTGGAACCCCTGAAGCAATCTCAGGGCTTGTCCGAGCGGCTCAAAGTCCAGATGCATACATAAGAAGGGCTGCGTTAAAGGCTCTCAAAGGAATTAATAAATCCAATTTAACTCTAGTAAGCGGTTTTATTGAGACCGAAATCTCTGATGAGGACTCTGTCCTAAGAGGCTGCCTGAAGGATGGTGATTCTGAAGTTCGGATTAAAACTTCAAATCTCTCAGGTGATATCCAGAATATGAAATCTCTAAAAGAGCTTGAACTCTCAATTTCTGTTGAAGGAACCGAAGAGTCCCGAGTCCATCAAAGTGTAGACTCAAGAGAGAAAAAGGACATTGGGCTTAACTGCCAATATTGCTCAAGAAATCTGAATCTTCCCATTGCTCCCAATTTCTGTCCTTTTTGCGGGATGAAGTTGAGGTTGAAATGTGATTAATTTTTTTAATTTTTTGAAACAATCCTGAGCTTATTTTTTTCAGGTTGGTTAAGGTTGGTTAAATAGTAATTTAAAGTATCCATTAGCTTGGCGAGGAAACAAAAACCCTCTCTTCCGTACTCTTTTGTAAGGTCGTTTCTGTTTTCCGGACCTTCAGGAGGCTGCTGGGAGGGTCAGAATTACTGTCACATTTGCGTCGCTCCTAAGAACCCCGCAGAAATTCTCATGTTTTTAAGATTTTTTAGATAAGTTGTCTCATAACTAGTCTCATGACTATTTTTTATGGATTTATTTAGTGCTGTAGCTCTATGAAGACGGAATGTCAATTAAATATTAGGCGTTTACTTTTCAGGTTTAAGTTTTCTTTTAATCGCAGAACAAGGCATTTAAAGTACATCGAAAAGGCACTATAAATACAGGCTCACACGTAAAAGTTTTGTATTATGGGCAGATTCCGATGATTTCTGATTATAACTTGATAATTCATCTTGACTCAGAGTTTCTGGATTACCTGCCCATATCTACCAGTTACTTAATTAGACACCTTTGCTTGGAGTTACTTTAATCACTCCACCCCCACCAGTGACATTTGTAGCGTTTCTAGCTGGAGTTACCATTGGAGTTACCATTTCGGTTCCAGTTCGCCTTGCAGTTACATTTTCTCTTGCAGTTACATTTTCAACTCCAGTAACTGCATGAGCTGGAGTCACTTCTGTAACAGGAGTTTCTTTTACAACTGCAGTCTCAACTACTACTTCCTGAACCGGAGTTACAGCTTTAGCTCCAGTTACTACTTCAACTGCCGTTACAGCCTCTTTTGGAGTTCCTGTTACATTTGGAGCTCCCTCTTTCTGACCAGCGCATCCTATTGCGAGGAACACGCCGAACAACACTATCAATATAACGAGTGCTTTTCTCATATTTTCCCTCCACTTTAATTAATGTGTTTTATAATAGATGCTTTATAATTGATATTGAGGTTTTATAACAATTACTGCTAGATTCTGAACATAATTTCTCTCGATCCATGAAAATCTAGTCAAAAGTCAGGATATTTCTCTCTTACCGGATCTTCTGAATAAGCTCAAAACTCAGGATATTCATTTTCTGCCCAATTTCCTTAAGTTATAATATCGGGAATTCCAATATTATTAAATGACTTTTCGGGGGGAGAAATCGTGAAAATGAGATCCGTTAATCCTTATACTGAAGAGGTAAACTGGACCTATGACCCTTTTTCTTTTGATGAATGCGAATCCAGGATTGAAAGCTCCAGAGCTGCTTTTTCAAGGTGGAGTTCGTTTTCTGCTGAAGAAAGAACAAAATACATTTTTAAGGCTGGGCAAGTTCTTAGACAGAATGTCGATGTTTATGCTGAAATTATTACGAAGGAAACGGGAAAACCTATTAGGCAATCCAGGGAAGAGATTGAGAATTGCGCTTGGCTCTGTGATTACTATGCGGAAAACGCAGTTGGGTTTCTGAAAGATGAGCTTGTAGATACAGGAACTGAGAAAAGCTATATAACTTTTGAGCCTCTGGGAATAATTTTCGGGGTCATATCCTGGAGTTTTCCATTCTTGCAGGTTTTCAGGTTTGCAGTACCTGCTATGTGCGCAGGAAATGTTTGCGTAATCAAGCATGCTTCGAATGTGCCAAGGTCGGCACTGGAAATAGAAAAAGTCTTTCATAAAGCCGGATTTCCTGAAAACGTCTTCAACACCCTGTTAATTGACTCGAAGACTGCCATGGAAATTATTGAAGAGGAAATGGTAGATGGAGTTTCCCTCACCGGCAATATAGTCACAGGTTCGGAGATAGGGGAACTTGTAGGAGGATTGGTCAAGCCTCTTGTATTGGAACTAGGAGGCTCGGACCCTTTCATAGTGCTTGAAGACGCAGATATTGAGAGAGCTGCGCAAGTTGCAGTACGGTCCAGTTTCCTCAATACCGGACAGAGCAGCACTGCTGCCAAGCGATTTATTATTGTAGAGGATATTGTTGTGGACTTTATTGAGGCATTTGAGCTTGAAATACAGGAACTGAAAGTCGGAGATCCTATGGACGAGGAAACCGATATCGGTCCACTTGCAAAGAAAGAATTCATTGACAGTCTCGAGAGAATCTTGAAAGATGCGAAAAAGAAAGGCGCTGAACCCCACGTTTATGGAGAGGAGCATAATAAGGGTTTTTTCTTCAGGCCTACTCTTATCCCTGCAGCCAGTACTGATATGAAAGCCTGTAATATAGAGGTTTTTGGACCCATTGCTCCAGTGATCACAGTAAAGGATGAGGGCGAAGCCGTCATAGTTGCAAACTCCACAGAGTTTGGGCTTGGAGCCGAAATCTGGTCTCAAGACCTTGAGAGGGCCCAGAATTTGGCAAAAAGGATAAAATCCGGATTTGTGGTTATCAACGGAATGGTAGAATTCAATCCAAGGCTGCCTTTTGGCGGAATAAAGAAATCTGGGATTGGAAGAGAACTTTCTCACTATGGGCTTAAAGAATTTGTGAATATAAAGACAGTTGTGGTCAACAGGTAAGGCGATGACTGTTAAATTATTACAGAAAGTACTAAAACGGAATAAAAACGTAAAATGGTGCCAAAATTACAAAATAAGACTAAAATGTTTGAAGAAGTTATAAGTGTATTAAAAACAGAAGTGACTTAAAGAGATTAAAAACGATTATGAATAGCAAAATAGTTTATATGGAGCTAAAAGCTTTTGAATCAAACGATTAAGTTCAGATAAACAAGGTTAAAAGGTTAACAGGAGACGTTTTTCCCACATTAATTTCTTGTTGGCTGTGGGATTCTTAAAAACATAATTTCAATAAATCGTCTCGGTGATTTTCAATTTAATTCCAGATTTTTTATTTTAGAAGTTAGGTGGTTCTTAATTAAGGTACCCTTTTCTTTCAAGCCATTCAACCTGAGGTCTTGTGTATTTCCAGGTAACGTCAGCTTTGGAATCCTGAATTTCCCATGGATTGGCTATGACAACATCGCCTTCGCGAATCCACATCCTCTTCTTTTTAGAGCCCGGAATCCGGCCCATACGGACGACTCCATCCATGCACTGTAATGTGACTCTTTTTGAGCCAAGTAAACTTGAAACTGTTGCTAGGACTTCGTTTCTGTCTTTACGGGGTGTGCGTACCCTTGTTACTTCAGGGGTATCTCCTGCACCTACCGTTTTATTTGATCCTACTTTTCTTTTCCTGATAGTGCTTCTGTAATTAGCCAAGTTAATTCCTCAGTTCTTTCTTATTTCGATAATTTTTAATACTTCGTAATTTTATAAACGCGGACTTGAATGTTGTCTTTTGGTTCTCAAAAAATCTGAATAAAAGTTAAAAATATACGAAGAGAATAAAAGTAAGTGTTGAAAACTAACTGAGCATCAATTCAGACTAAGCCTCAAAATAAACTAAGTCTTATAATTAACACTCAGTGTTGATAATGTTAGAATCTCCTGTGGTTAGGAAGACAATCCCTGCAGTAAACTGGTCTATCAGGATCAGGTGTAAAAGGCACCTGAGTTTCAGCGCCACAGTCAGAACAGATTGCGTCATGCATTTCTCTGGGGCCTCCGAAACCTCTGCGATTGCTGTCTCTTCCCCTGAAGGAGTTTTCTCTGTCATTAAAAGCCATTTCTTTCACCTTCGCTTATAGCGGATAGTAAATAGTTTAAAAATAAGACTGTATTACTCTTTGATTAAAAACAGAAAAATTAGTTTTTAATAACAGATTATACATCTCTTTATTTTCACGCTTAGTATACTGTCAAATTATATAAGTCTTACTCATAAAAATCAGGATCAAGTAAATTGGACTTTTCTCTTCAGGATAATTTTTATTTAAACCCAACGTTTCTATTTTTTTATAGGCAGTAGTTTACTGCAGGAATTACAGTTGAAAGTTTAACTTGATAAGTAAGATAGAGAATATAGAAAGACAGAGAAGATAAAGAAATTAAATAGTAAACTAACAAGATTAAAAGGATTAACAGCAAGTTGAGTGATTAATGAATTAATAAAATTAAAGATAAATTATATTGACTAAAAATCATTGACTAAAAATGTTTAAATGTTTTAATAGGTTAAAGTTAAACATTTAATTAAGAAATATGAAAACAAAGAGAGAGATTTAACCGAAAACTGATAAATCCTGAATATATAATTATGATGGTATAATTTCTTCGGGATAATATAGCTTTATTATATTTGTTATATGCTATTGCTATTACTTATCTTAGGTATCCTTTTCTCTCAAGCCATTCGACCTGAGGTCTTGTGTACTTCCAGATCACATCGGCTTTGGAATCCTGAATTTCCCAAGGAGCAACGATTACTACGTCTCCCTCGCGGATCCACATTTTCTTATTCTTTGATCCTGGAATTCTGCCCATGCGAACGACTCCGTCCATACACTGTAATGTAACTCTTTTTGAGCCAAGTAAACTTGAAACTGTTGCCAGAACTTCATGGTTTTCCTTGCGCGGAGTACGTACCCTTGTCACTTCCTGAGTAGAGGGAGCGAGACTTCCGGTTCCTGCTTTTCTCTTTCTTATATTGCTTCTATAGTTTGCCAGGTTGATTCCTCATAATGTTATTTGTTTAGTTATTGTTAGTGTTTGCTCGATTTTTAAGGCTTTTCAAGCTTTCTACCTACGAATGCCTCTGGTACTTTGACTTTAAGGTTCATAAATAGATAGGAATTAAAGAACCTCTAAGAAATCTAAATCTGTGAAACCTCCTGAACTTGAGGAAATTTCCGGCTTTAAAAATCCTTGAGGACTTTCACTTACTCCCTAACTTACAGACTGAGAGTATGCTTCCAAATTCTTTAGAATATATTTACATAGAGTAAATAAATTGTGTAAAAATAAAAAAATATTGGATTAAGAAATATTGGATTTTTATAAAATTTAGGATTCTGATTCCTTTTACCGTTATAAGGTAAAAAAGGGAGCAGGTGTTGATAATTTTATGATCAACCCTTCACTCTGAATTTACTTTAAAAAGTTTTATTTTAGAATTTCCTGTGGTTAGGCAGGCAATCTCTGCAATAAACCGGTCTTCCTTCTGTTGGTTTGAATGGAACTTCTGTCTCTACACCGCAGTCAGAACAGGTTACCTTGTGCATTTCTCTGGGGCCGCTGTTGCCACCTCTGAATCCTCCCCGGTTGCTGTTTCTATTGCCTCCACGGTAAGAATTCCCTCTGTCATTAAAGCTCATTTTCGTTTCACCTCCGCTTGTAACGGATACATGTAATCGATAAAAACATGATAGGATATAACTTATTATTTAAAAACGAAAATAGAGTTTTTAATAACAGTTTATATGTCTCATTATTTTTACGGAATATAAATTCATCTTTATGGTATATAAGGCTAATCCAAAACGACCATCAAGAGTAGAGGCGGATTCTCAAAAAGGAATAGAGTCTGTAATAGGGTTCATTAATAGAAATAAATGGAGTTTGGAAACCTGTTATAGAAAGGTTTCCAGTGATATTATAAAACAATAAAAATCAAAAATCCGAAATTTTTGGATTTAAAACTTTCTGTGGTTTGGTAGGCAGTCTCTGCAGTAAACCGGTCTTCCTTCAGCTGGCTTGAATGGAACCTGGGTCTCTACACCACAGTCTGAACAAACTGCAGGGTACATTTCCCTTGGGCCACTGTTGCCGCCTCTGAATCCTCCCCGGTTACTGTCTCTGTTTCCCCGGTTGCTGTCTCTTCCCCTGAAAGAGCCTCTGTCATTAAAACTCATTTTCGTTTCACCTCCGCTTATAGCGGATATCGTCTAGATTGCTATAAAAATAAGATCTATACATCTTTTTATTAAAAACAAAAATGAAGTTTTTAATAACAGATTATATGCCTCTTTATTTTTACTGCCACTATGTCCGTAGCTCTTATATTATATAAACGTATCTGTGGAAGGCTCAGGAATATAACAGTGAAAGCTTGAATAAACAGAAAAATTTTTGTGCCTTCAGCTGCTGTTTAACTGAAAAAGTGTATATAATTTACACTTGGTAAATATGGTAAATAAATTCTTAGGTTATATTATTAATATTGAACTTTTTGAGTATGTATTCATATAATTACTGAATTATAGGATTTATGTAAACATTGATATATAATCCAGTGAGGGTTAAACCTGCTCATCAGGCTATTTGAGACCAGAATAGAAAATATGAATAAAATGTCGTGTTAATGGAGTGTTAATAGGGCGTTAATAGAGGCTGAAATAATGCGAAAACAGGAAGAAATGGTTAGACAACTGGCGCAAAAAATAACTGATTTTATTGAACCTATTATCACCTATCTGATCGTCGGGTCCAAAAAAGCGGCTGAAGAAGCCTGCAGGCAAGTGGGACCTGATGTTTGGGAGACAAAAAGAGAACTATGGAATAAATTATGTTCGATAGAGTGTGTTGAATTACAAGAAGCTGCAAGAGATATGATTGTTGCACCCTATGATACTGAAGTAAGGCAAGTTTTGATCCAGGAGATATTAAAGTTGCTTGAAAGGAACCCTGATTTAGCTAGGGAAATTTCATCTTTTATGGAGGATGAAACAATAAAGAGGCTAGTGGCCGATGATAGTTTGGCCAGAATTATAAAACAGGACTTACAACAAGGTCCACACCAAACTTTGATTGATAGAATCCGAGTGTTTGAAGAATTAAACAAGCTGCTTGAGGCATTCGTAGCAAGAAATGTTAATTCTCAGGTTCCTGAACGATTTGAAGTATCAGGTATCGAAAAACCTGATCAGGGTCTGGAAACTGTAGGCAAAAAAAGTGCCAGCACCTTACGAATTGAACAAATCGCAGATATTAGACAAATCGCAAGAACTGATTTTGCAAGAGCTGAAGTTGCAAAAACCAACCTTGTAAAAACGAACTTTGCAAAAGCCGATGTTGAACTTCAAAACGAGTCTCAAAAGACTCAGTTCCTTCTATCGCTTATCTCTCGCCTACAGGGACCAAATAAAGATGAAATCATGGAGAAAGCCCTTGATTTTGCCTCCCGGATCCAGTATGGAGACCTAAGAGCGCAGGCTCTTTCCATGGTTATACCCTATTTGAATGGTCCAAAGAAAGCCAAACTTGTAGAAAAAGCCCTTGATTCTGCATCCCATATCCAAGATGAAGATGAAAGAGGACTTGTTCTTTCTTCGTTCCTCCCTCACCTTAGAGGGCCAAGCAAAGAGGAGTTTATAGAAAACGTCCTTGTTTCCTCCTTCTACCTTAAATACGGGGATGCAAAGTTCCAGATCCTTTCCTCGCTCACTCCGCATCTTTACGGTTCGAGAAATAAAATGGTTATTGAAAAAGCCCTTGAATTGGTAACGGTGGTTTACTCTGACTATCAAAAGGTACAAGCACTTTCTTTTCTTATTCCGTACCTGAATGGGCAAGAAAAAGAAGAAGTTATAGAGCACGCCCTTGAATTGGCATTCAATCTTAAGGATAAAGATATGAGGCCCGAAGCCCTCTCATACGTTCTTCCATACCTGGATGAAACACGAAGAAAAGAAATTCTTGAGAATGCCCTTATTCTGGCATCCTTGATTAAATCAGAGTGTCAAAAAGCTGAAGCTCTATCTTCGCTTGCTACATATCTTGATGAACTGGAAAGGCATTAAAGAAGAAGTTTTGGAGAAACCCTGAAAGTCTTTGAAAGAGTGGACTGCCTGAGCTTTTCCATTTTTTCCCTTGCCGCTGCAATTTTTGCTTCTGTCCACGCACACTTTTATATAACTCTAAATTTACCTTCTGCCATGAGCAGTGGTAAGATCAGAGCAAACATTAAAGAAGGTATGAAAGTAGGGATTGTCTTAAAGCAAGACCAGAGAACCGGAAAAATTACCCAAGGCATTGTAAAACGAATATTAACCAATTCTTCAACTCACCCGCATGGGATAAAAGTTCAATTAATGGATGGCCAAGTTGGAAGAGTTAAGGAAATCTATTCAAAAACTGAAAATTAAGTCTTTTTTTCAAAGAAACTCCGTTTCTTTCTTTATTCCTTTTATTTTTTATTTTAGATCTCACATTCTGCTTCAGGCTGGGTCCAGCCGGCTTATTCAGGTTCTTTACGCAGGTTTGAGGTCTTAGATTGACAGCCGAGTCTATTGAGATAGATATATCGGTTTATTTATTCTTTTCAAAATCTTAACAGATATATTCGAGAATAAGAGGATGAAAAATAATTGAAAAGCTTTATTTATGTTTAAAGGCTCTTTTTTAATTAGAATAAGGATTCTTATATATTATCTTTTAATCTTAAATTCCCACCTTTTTATATAAAGGGAAATAAAGTATTATCAAGTTTTAAAATCTCTGGCAAAGAACAATTCAGAGACTATTGAAAAAAGTATACTTATATTCTAATTTTACAATTTGAGATTTATTCCTGGCGCGCCTCCCTAATGAGTAAAGTCAAAAATTGGGAAGCTAAACGGGAATTCGAAGTCTTTAGAATTTAAAGAAAAAAGTCTTAAAAGTGGAAGAAAATACATTGCGCATCTGCTGCTTTAGAATAACGTCGCTTACTCTGATTCCTTCCAGAACACTGCAGCAGAGGCCATTAACAAGTCAGACCTACAAGAGTAGGTTGCTGGAATGAAAAACCTGAGTGCAGCGAGTGGTAGCAAAACGAATTCAAATACCATAAGTGAGGCTTTATTCCTTCCACAGAAGAAGCTTTCAGGCACTCCCTGAGGGCGGTTTCAGGGGCTGCCTGAAATCCCTTTCTTATATTTAAGTTGGTGTTTTCAGGAGAAAAATATCTCCACTAAAATTGCTTTCAGGCTGAAATAACTATTTTCAGGTCATTCTATCACTGAGATTGAGCCCGATTACCCCTACCACGACAATAAAGAGAGAAATCATTTTCAGAAAATTAACAGGCTCCCTGAACCAGAAAATTCCGACCACAGTGATGAGCGCGGTTCCGAGCCCTGCCCAGATTGCATATGCAATGCTTACATCTATACCTTTAAGGGCTAGGGTAAAAAAGAAAAAACTGATCCCATAAAAAACGAAGATTAAAACCGAAGGAAGAAGTCTTGAAAAACCCAGGGAGAGTTTCATACATGTAGTCCCACAGACCTCGAATACAATTGCCAGCAAAAGCAGGTAATAAGAATTCATTCATTCATTATTTTTCGTCTTCTTATTTTAATTCTCTCATTAGTAGTATTTGCTATCTATTTTTGAGCCAATCTAAACTCTTTTCCTTAATTATTTTTACTGCCAGCTAAAATCGAGAATCAATACATATAAGAGGAAACCTGCCAGATTGGAATATTGTAGATAAGAAATCTTGAAAATAATAAGGCGTCAGAGCAGAAGTTGGTGGGAATTCTTGAGTAAGCAGTTAGAGATACACAATAAAACTTTCAGTGAGGTTTCCGATGAGAGAATAAAAGCTGCAAAACAGCTGAGATCCATTTTTGAGGCATTACCTGACCGAAAGCAAGCTTTTGAAGATCTATTAAGGCTTTGTTCAGACGAAGATGATGTAGTTCGGGTAGAAGCTGTGAATTCCCTTGTAACGGTTTTTCCAAATGTGCTGGATAGGGAGCTAGTATGGGATAAATTTCTTAATCTGACAGCTTATCCGGAAGAATCGGTAATGACGGCTGCAGCTAATGCTTTAGTCAGTGTTTTTACTCTCATGCCGGACAAAAACAAGGCATGGAGAGATCTTGCCGGGCTGATTAACTCCAGGTCAAGCATGGAAGATGTAAAGAGGGTAATCATCAGCTCGCTTTATTATTTAATCAAGGAAAATCCTGATAAACAGCAGGTTTGGAGAGACCTGCTTGAGATGGCAGCTTCGGAGTATTTTTATGTGCGGGAGAAGTCGGCTTCGCTTTTAAGCTTTGTCTTTACGGAACTGGCGGATGAAGAAAAAGAAAAAGCCTGGAATGAGGTACTGAAGCTGGCTACCGAGTCTGCCGATGGAAAGGTCAGGGAGCAAGCTGCACGAGTTCCTGGAGTTACCTATGTGCAAATGCTGGAAGAAAAGAAAGGCAAGATGGGGAAATGTAACTCCGGAGAGCTAGATAAGCCATGGGAGAAATGCGAATTTGTAGACAAAATTAAACCTTGGGAAAAAAGGGAGTCAGAAGAAATTTGCGAGTTTGGGGAAAATGGTAAATTCGGAGAAAGTGGCAAGTCAGGAGAACAAATTAAATCCGGGATAAAATATAAGTCTGAAATAAAAAGTAAACCTGAATGTAAGCCTGAAAGTGAACTTTCTGAAAGTAAACCGGAGATAAAAAGTAGACCTGAAATCGGTTATGAATCTGTGCTAGAGAGAGACATTTTTCTCCAGAAGGATGTGGTTAATCCATTAAGTCCTAGCTTTTCCGGGGAAAAAGAAGAATCAGATAACATGCATGTTATAGAAAAAGATCATAAAAAGCTTGCACCTGACTTTTCTGGGCTTAAAATTAATAACAAGGGATACATACAAAAAAAAGATATGGCAGACCTGTTTGCCATATCAGGTTCTGGTCTTCCGGATAAAGAGGAAGTTATACACAGGCTTATTAACCTGAGTTCGGACTCGGATTTCCAGAGGCGAAGAGACTCAATAGAAGCTCTGCTTGCTGCTTATTCCCGATATACCGGCAGAACGCAGGATATCTGGGACGAACTTCTTAACCTTACTAGGGATGAGGACATAGGCACCAGAAAGGATGCTACAAACCTGCTTTCTGATGTTTTTCCAGTTATTGTGGATAAATCCACAGCTTTTTTTGACCTTGTCAAGCTTACTGAAAGCCAGGACTCTCAGCTTCGAAAGAGAGCAGCAGAACTTCTTGCTGCTGCTTTTGCTTATCTTGAAGATAAACAGGCAGCCTGGAACGAACTTGTAAGGCTTGCATCAGTTGAAGACAGGGAAGTTCGGAAAGGAGCTGTTCTTGCCCTGTCTTCAGGCTATAAAGAGATTCCCGATAAAGAAAAAGGCTGGAAAGACCTGTTTAGGCTTTCAAACCATACCGATAGCTTTGTGCAAAGAGAGGCAACACGGGCGCTTGGGCCTGCTTTTTTCCATGTACCTGATAAAACCCAGGCTTGGAGAGACCTGCAAGCGCTCACTGACAATCCATACGTTTATGTTCGAAGATATGCTTTCCGTTCGCTTGGAAGGGCTTCTCTCTGGAGAGCATTAAAAGCGGAAAATGAGGCAGCTTACATTTTCGGGCTGAAAGAAGCCGTCAATTACTTTAAAAGAGCATCCGAAGCCTCTATTGGCTTCCATATCCCAGAGTTCTATCATCCTTTTTATCAGGCCCTTTTATTCGTTCTTTTCAGTGACAGACCTGGCATAGCAAAACTTGAAAGTGAGCGATACCTTTCGAAAATGACCGATGAAATCACGGAGCTGGATGAAAACCAGAAACTTCTTGAGATCTTCGAACAGTTTGTAGGGCTTCTCAGGCGCGCAGGAAATCTTTCCTCTGACGATCTGTCAGGACAGAAAAAACTGCTTCAAACCTCTATTCTAGCTTTTGATACATTTTCAAACTTTTTTGAAGATAAAGAAGAGGAAGTTATTTTTGCTCAGAAAACTATGAAAAAAGAAAGGAATGTGGAAAAAGAATACTCGAACCTTGGAAAAGCACTTCTGGAAAAAGTTGAGAAAAAGAAATCATCCTTAATAAAAGACCTTAAAATGAAAAAATTCTGATTTAATGGAAATTGATGACTTCATAAATCCCTTACTTGTTAATTTATAGCTCTGAGTAAATAGATTTAAAGAAAAAGAGAGGTAGCTGTATCTGAGGCGAATACCTAATCGTTTTTTTCTTTTTGTTTGGATTATTTATAGTTTTACCTCAATATAAAGATTAAAAGATTATCATTATCGTTAACTGGAGGGGTGTTGAACGATACATCTATGGGAATATGATTCTCGCAAGCTTGATGGCTTTAACTTGCCACAGTTGATGGGCGAACTTGAGAGAATAGGAAATGAGGGCTGGGAATTGGTTTTGATAAGAAACGATATTAATGAGGAAGGTGAAGTAACCGGAATTTTCAAGCGGCAAAAGAGTGAGACAATATCCATATGACAACTCTATTATCATTTTACTATTTTTATTTTCAATATTTTTACTAGCTTGAAAATTTTAACTTTAACTTTTTTAGAGGAAAGGTTACGTTCTCATCTGGAAAAATTCTGGAAGTTCCGAACGGCACTTATAGATCTTGTTCAGGAAGAGGTTTGGTACTGGACTCACGGGTTGCGAGCTTATTATCTCTTCATTTTTAATGTAGTTTTTTGGAGTAGGCGTTGAAATATTTCTTGTGGAATAGGTCTTGCTATGTGGTCCTGTAGATGAGAACGCAAGTCATACTAGGTTCTGACTATATATAATATTTTTAATAAATAATATTGTTTTAGCCTTATTTTGTTGGGATGATAGTCTAGCTTTTCTTCATTGGTTTAACTTTATATCATTGAACTACAAGTAAAGATGTAGATATTACAGCTGATTATTCGGTTGAGATGAAAAATAGATTAACTAGCTTAATAGGACTGATTCATCGAGTTCTGTTTAAGGATCTCTTAATAAAAACTAGTTTTAACTGGATTATTTATTAATGGGAATCATAAAATTCCTGAAATTTCTTTTAAAATTAGGTCGCGTTCTCACCCAAAAAAACCTTGGAGTTCCAAACGATATTTAGGTATTTAAGAGACTCACTTTGCTTTAGTTGGGGAAGAGTTTTGAGGTACTTTGACTCATGGGTTGCGAGTTTCTCTTTCTATCACTTTACTGTGGAGTATGTTCCGAAATAGTTTTGTTTGCCAGTGGGGTGTTAAAAAGATGAGAACGCAAGTCATACTATGCATTCAATGTATATAATATTTTTAACAGATAATTTTCTTTCACTATTCTTTTTTTCTACATCTTTCTAACTTTAGTTCATTGATTGAATACGTTGTCATTGATCTAATAGTTATATTAATGTACTAACTATACCATTAATGCACTAACCATACTTAGAAAGAAATTAAAAACTATAAAAAATAAAGAAAAGAAAAATCGTCATATAACAAGTATTTTTCGAACGATGACGCGAAATGATCACTTAGACTGCTATCCTATTGAGGTAATTGGTGATATTTTGTGGATATTTGAAGGAGCTAATCTTATAATAAAAAGAAACAGTGAGGTTTAACTAAAGCAACTTTTGAAAAGAGATTATGCATAACTCAAAAATTGGATTATATTCTTATCAATATACAACTTTTTGAATTTAGTGCGAGGGATGGGATTCGAACCCACGAAATCCTTCGATACCAGATCTTAAGTCTGGCGCCTTTGACCTGGCTGGGCAACCCTCGCGCTTTGAAAAAAACAGTTTTTTTGAGCCGCAAAGATTCGTTGTACAGACATGCTTTAAATAAAGTTAAATTATTTAAAGTTTATTCTCTAATTCATGGAAATTACATTTCTTGGCACTGGAGTTGCGATTCCACAGAAGGATCGGGTACAGTCCGGAATACTTGTGAGGCTGGAAGAAAAACCACTACTTATCGACTGCGGAAGCGGCGTATTGAGTAGATTTCCTGAAGCTGGAGTTTCCCACACCGAGGTAGATACGGTATTACTCTCACATCTTCACCTCGACCACGTAGCTGACCTGCATCCTCTTATCAAGGCGAACTGGCTCCGCGGAAGTACCAGTATGAAGGTTTACGGGCCTGAAGGAACCGAAGACTGGTTTTCAAAAGTGCTAGACGCTTATGAATATCTGCTAGAAAAGGTGGATGTAGATGTTATTGAGCTCTTTCCAGGAAAAGAATTTACTCCTGAGGGGTTTGACTGTGAGATTAGCTGCACGGCAGCCAAGCATAGCACTCCAACTCTAGCTTACCGCGTGACTGGAGAAGACGGCGAATTTGTTTACTCAGGAGACACTGAACCCTCCAGGGAAATAATGGAGCTTGCAGTTGAAGCTGACCTCCTGATTCACGAGTGCTCGTTTCCCTCAAGCATGAAAGTAACAAACCACACCACCCCCAGGACACTCGCAGACCTCCTAGAAGAATATAATAAGGAGATTGGAAGTGTCTGCCTTACTCATTTTTATCCGGAAATGCGAGGGCATGAAAGAGAAGCAATGAACTACCTGAAAGGGTATTTTGAAGGAGAAGTGATTCTTGCTGAAGACCTGATGAGACTTGAGTTATGACAAAGCACAAAGTAAACTATTAAGTATAAAGTGAGATACAGGACGCAAGTTAAACTTTGGCTGTAAAAAAGCTTGTATTGTTAAAATGAGTGACTACCCGAAGGATGATTTTCAAATTCTTCGGCAGTCCACAGATTTTACGCTTCAAAAATCTCTAAAACACAAATTACTACTCTATCACTGGTGATTATCATGGCGAGACTGCTCTCAGAAATGGATATAGGCATTCTAAAAACCGTTGCTCCGGAGTGCGAGGGGTATCTTTGTTCAGGCTCAGGAATGGCTTATCGTTCCATACTTCCTCCACTGGCAAACCACTATGCAAAAGACGCTCAGGATTTCCTGAGAAGGATAAAGTTGCTATCAAGATATGATCTTGAATATCTTGTCAGGCTAATCTTATCAGGAGAAGAAAGCCTCGGCTGCGTACCCTTTGATTACATCGAGCTTTTCATAGAAAATGTCTCAGAGAGATTGGGTGAGGAAATAGCAGCTCAGGTCAGGAATTCCTATAATAACTCAGAATGCTCTGATTAAGTTCTGTAATTAAGTCATTTAAAATATTAGGAAATAAAATATTAGTAAACGTAAAGAAAGAAAAAAGAAAAGAAAGAGAAATTCGATAAAACGAAAGACTGATAAGAACTTACAGAGATTATGATGCAATATAGTAAAAGTAGTTTGATAACTTCTAGTAGTTTGATAATCTACTTAGTCTGTGTAAGTTTTCTAATTAAAGCTTTCTAATTAAAGCTTCTAATTAACAAAAATCTGTTTATGCCCTCCCATATTTATCTTCAAGTCTTTCAATATCGTCTTCTCCAAGATAGTCTCCACGTGAAATCTCAATAAAAACAAGGTTTTGGCCGCCTATATTTGTAACTCGATGGATCTCTTTCACAGGAAGATCGACCGAGTCTCCGGGAAGAACCCTGATTTTACTCCCATTTTTAGTTACAAGCCCCTCTCCACTGATTATATACCAGTGTTCGCTTCTATGAGAATGACGCTGGAGTGAAATTTCACCCTGAGGTAGAACAGTTAGACTTTTTACTTTATATTCAGGCTTCTGCATAAGTACTTCATAAAATCCCCAGGGCCTTTTTTCCTCACGTTTGCATTTTTCAAGGATGGTTTCATACACTTTAATGTAATCGTCTACCATCCTGTCGACTGAAAAGCGTTTTTCTACACTTTCCCTGCAGTGTTTGCGGGATATGGTGTCTAGCTTTTGCACAGCCTCTGCAGCTTCATCAACGCTATTGACCAGAAATCCAGTCTCTCCATCCTGAATAAGCTCTGGCATCGAACCTCTGTTCATTGCAATTACAGGCGTACCGCTAGCCATAGCTTCAACTATACCAATCCCAAATGCCTCATCATAATTGATCATGTGTAGCAAAGCACATGCATTTGACAGGAGTTTCTTCTTAAACTCAGGGTCAACATGCCCTTCATAAATAATCTGCTCATTGTCTATATAAGGCTGGACTTCTTTTTCAAAATAAGCCTGATCTGCAATGAAACCGGCGATTCTAAGCTTTCTGCCAGTCTTTTTTGCGACTTCTATTGCTTCTTTTACGCCCTTGTCTTTATGCAGGCGTGATAAAAAAAGAAGATAGTCCTGTGGTTTTTCGTTAAAATGAAAACTTTTTATGTCAATTCCGTGCCGGACTGTTGCTATATAGTCCAGATCGCGACACCTGTAGGCATCACTTATGGATACATAAAATGTGCTATTATTATATTTTTTATAGACAGGCAAAATTTTCCGTGAAGATATTCCATGGATTGTTGTTACAACAGGGGTGTCTACAAGCCCACTATAGGTTAGAGGGAGATAATCAAAATGGTTGTGTATTATATCAAACTCTTTTGCCCTTTCAAAAACTTCGGATATGTGCAGCCCTTCATATACCTTTATGATCATATCTTTGTCTTCCTCATAAGGTCTCGGGCACACAGCATGAAGTTTCGCGGCTGTATGAGAATCAGCTGTTGCGAATAATGTAACATCAATGCCCCGTTTTACCAGTCCTTCAGTTAATAAAGATACTATAGATTCCCAGGGACCATATTTTTTAGGTGGCGTGCTCCAGGCAATCGGAGATAACATCGCAATTCTTATACTAATACCCCCAATATATTCAAATCCCCAAACTTAACTTCCCCAAACTTAACTTCCCCAAACTTAACTTCCCCAAACTTAACTTCCCCAAACT
>ENA-UOOR01000158-UOOR01000158.1-fermentation-metagenome-genome-assembly--contig:-NODE-158-length-98882-cov-5.515699_pt1 | contig 98882 bp, 90 predicted proteins | sample MGYA00245780_ERZ724029 | MGnify/ENA primary metagenome ERZ724029 (study PRJEB28704, sample SAMN03018315) | fermentation metagenome | biome: anthropogenic terrestrial biome; feature: soil; material...
TTCAATGCCAATATTGCATTTACTGTTGTATTGTATCTATTGGCTATTGTGAATAATGTGTCTCCTGATCTTATCGTATACTCAAAGGAACCTGCTGGACATCTTTGTGGGCTCTTCTCTGGTATACAAATTATCATTCCTACTACTAAATTATTTGGATCCAAACCTGGGTTCAATGCCAATATTGCATTTACTGTTGTATTGTATCTATTGGCTATTGTGAATAGTGTATCTCCTGATCTTATCGTATACTCAAAGGAACCTGCTGGACATCTTGTTGGAGGCGGAGGTGTTACTGAACCAGGTATACAAATCATTTGGCCAATTTGAAGATTGTTTGGATTTATTCCTGGATTTATTCTCATGATAGCTTCTACTGTTGTATTATATCTTTGTGCCAATAGATATAAGGTATCACCTGACCTAATTGTATATGAGAATGAACCTGAAGGACATGTTGTAGGTGGAGGTGTTACCGAACCAGGTATACAAATCATTTGACCTATTTGAAGATTGTTTGGATTTATTCCTGGATTTATTCTCATGATAGCTTCTACTGTTGTATTATATCTTTGTGCCAATAGATATAAGGTATCACCTGACCTAATTGTATATGAGAATGAACCTGAAGGACATGTTGTAGGTGGAGGTGTTACCGAACCAGGTATACAAATCATTTGACCTATTTGAAGATTGTTTGGATTTATTCCTGGATTTATTCTCATGATAGCTTCTACTGTTGTATTATATCTTTGCGCTAATAGATATAAGGTGTCCCCTGACCTAATTGTATATGCAAAGCTACCACTAGGACAGTTTCTGATAGTTCTGTTATCTTTCATATTAACCACCTTTCATTCAATTATCTTTGCATTATATACTATGCAAAAATAAGATTAAAGGTTAATAATTATGCCTAATCCTTTTACTAAAGTAATTCACTAAAAATGGTATAAATAAATAAAATGCATATGGTACTATTTCTACAGAACTAACATCAAATGTTGTAGCTGGAACCAATACTGCTATATTCCAAGGTATCATAGGAGCAAATAATACAGCTGTATTTGAGATATCTATAGCTAAATCTTTTCTACTGATATTGTTTTCATCATATATACTTTTCATGATTTGACTTGTAATAACTACCGCTATGGATTGATTGCCTCCGTAACATGCACTTGCAAAGGAAGTAATAGCTGTTGCTAAGAATAGTTTTGATTTATTATTAAACTTTTTAAATAACAAACTTATCTTATTAAATAAGTCCATCCCTTCTAATATACCTGCCATGGAACAGGAAATAAATACTGCTAGTCCAGTTTTAACCATTGACAATAATCCTCCTCCTTTTATTAAGTTTACCAAAGGATCTGATGGAGGAAGACTGTAACCCCAAATTAATGTTTTAGCTAAATCACCTAAAGATGCACCTTGTATCAATAAGGAAATTATTGAACCTGTAATTATGCTTATAGCCATTGATTTTTTTACGCTAAATTGAAGTGAACTTAAAATAAGCATTATTATAGCAGGTAGCAGCACTATAACATTGAGTGTAAAGCTGTTTTCTAAATCAATAGAAATATTATTTCCAACTATAGTCAATGGGTTTGAAAATGAGAATATTAAATATATTAAGGATGTAATTACAAACGGAATTATCGTAGTGCGTCTAAATCCTTTAAGCATTGGATACAGTTCAGTTTCTGTTTGATTTGCGACTAAATTTGCACAGGATGACATTGGTGAGGTCCTATCTCCAAAGTAGATTCCAGATAGAATTGCTCCTGCTGTTAAATTTATGTTTATATCCCCACCCCTTGCCATAATAATCAAAACAATGCCTATGGTACTGGCCGTTCCAAGTGAGGTCCCAAGCATATAAGAAACTAAGGAGCTTGATAAAAAAGCAAATAATATAAAAATTCTTGGATTCATTACCTTCATGCTATAATAGACAATAGCAGGAATAGTTCCCGCTATTAACCATGATGCTGTAACTAATCCTATGAGCACAAATACCTTAATAACTACAAATGACCTTTTCCCGCCATTCCATGCATCATTTTTTATCTCATCTATTTTTTTGCCTCTAATATATGATATAATCCCAAATATTAGCAAGCTAGCAAAAAGACCATATCCAATAAAAATATTGCTCAATACACCATATATTAAAATTATAAAAGATAATATAAATCCCACAATTATTAGCATTATTTCACCTATCCTATTATGATTTAATTCCCTGATGACTGTCTCTTATCTTTAATTCCTTATCTATAGATGTTAGCACACTGGCCTTATCTAAACTCCATTTAGGCTCATATAGCAACTCTTTCTTTCCATCTCCGGTTAATCTATGTATAATTACATCCGCTGGCAAAATTTCCAATGCATCTACAATAATATCCACATATTCATCCTTAGTTGGTAGGCGAAATGGAGCCTTTAAATAATATTCGTAAAGATCGGTTCCCCTCTGTATATAAAGTGAATGAAGCTTAATGCCCCATATTTTTTTATTAGCTACATATCTAACTGAAGCCATTATATCATCTTTATCTTCATTAGGAAGACCTATTATCAAATGAGTGACTACTCTAATATTCTTTTCCTTCAGCCTTTCTACCGCATTTGAATATGTCGGTAAGCAATATCCCCTTCGAATAAATCTAGCGGAAGATTCATGAATACTTTGTAAACCAAGTTCAACCCAAAGAAATGTTTTCTTATTAAATTCTTGTAATAAATCTATAACATCATCACTAAGGCAATCTGGTCTAGTGGCTATGGCTAGTCCAACTACACCATCTAACTTCAGTGTTTCATCATATAGAGTCCTTAGCCTTTCTACGGAATTATATGTATTAGTAAAATTCTGAAAATATGCAATGTATTTATTTGCTTTCCATTTCCTCGATAATAATCTTTTCTGCTCGTCTACCTGTTCTCTTATGGAGACGTGTCTTGACCCAGCAAATTCCCCTGAGCCTTCTTCACTACAAAATATGCACCCTCTTTTGTCTATAGTACCATCCCTATTTGGGCATGTAAATCCTCCATCAAGAGAGAGTTTTAATACCTTTTCACCAAAGATTCTTTGTAATTCATTATTTAATGTATTGTATCTTTTACCATCCATCATATCACCTTCTTAATATTACTAAGAATATTATATACTAAAGCACAGAAAAGGCTAAAAAGTTTTTTGACTTTTTAGCCTTTTTATAAAATAATATCATATTCCTTATCTCATATGTTTAGTTTTTAAGTCTATTAATTGTACCTCCAAGCTTTATAGAATCTAAATCATATTGGAAAAGTGGTGATTTAACCTTTATTTCTATATCTTTTGTCTTATTCTTTATTATATATTCTTCGCCTTCTTTTAAATCTACAGTGTTTAGAGATATATCATCTCCTTGAGATATCTTTTCATAATCTTCTTCATCTACAAATGTCAATGGCAATATCCCCCAATTTACTAAATTTGCAAGATGCAACCTAGCATAATTCTTTGCAATTATAGCTTTAACACCTAAATATCTTGGCAATATTGCGGCTTGCTCTCTACTTGAACCTTGTCCATAATTTGAACCAGAGACTAAGAATCCTCCTCCTGCTTTATTAGCTCTTTCAGCAAAAGATTCATCTACGACCTTAAAGGTATGTTTTGATAACTCAGGTATATTTGACCTTATAGGTAGATAATTTGCTCCAGCAGGGCAAATATGGTCTGTAGATACATCGTTACCTAATTTTAGTAGTACTTCTCCTTGAATCAAATCATCCATAGGATTCATTTTAGGAATAGGTCTTATATTTGGACCCCTTCTGATCACAATATCTTCCGGATGTTCAGAAGGCATTACAAATATATCTTTATCATCTACAAACTTCTCAGGTAATTCGTATTTAAAAGGTTCTAATTTTAAATCTCTTGGATCTGTAATTACTCCAGTAATAGCAGATGCAGCTGCTGTCTCTGGTGCACATAGATATACTTTTGCTGATTTTGTTCCGCTTCTGCCTAAGAAATTTCTAGGTGTAGTCCTTAAGGAAACACCATCTGTAGGTGGAGCAAAACCACATCCGTTACAGCCTCCACATATTGGTTCAAACATTCTTACACCAGCTGCTAAAATTTTTTCATAAGCTCCTCTTTTGATACTCTCTCTTATAACTGTTCTAGTTGAAGGATATAGTCCACAGTCAACATCCTTATTCACCGTTTTCCCATCAAATATATGTGCTACTGAAAGAACATCATTTAGTGCTGTGTTTGTACAGCTTCCTATCATTACCTGATCTATTTTTAGTCCCGCTGCCTCCCTCACTAATACTACATTATCCGGAAGATGAGGCAATGCAATTAGTGGTTCTAGCTCAGTTAAATTTATCTCTATTATTTCATCATAAACAGCATCATCATCTGCTTCTAATTCAATATATTGCTCTTCTCTACCATATGCCTTAAGCCACTTTCTTGTATTTTCGTCGCTTGGAAATACTGATGTTGTAGCTCCCGTTTCCTGACCCATATTAGTTATAGTAGATCTTTCTGCGACATTAAGAGTAGCAACTCCAGGGCCTGTATATTCAAGGATCTTGCCTACTCCACCCTTAACACCAATACGTCGAAGAACTTCAAGTATTATATTTTTAGCAGAAACAAAATTTTGAAGTCTACCTACTAATTTTATATTCACTATCTTAGGCATTGTAAAGTAAAATGTCTTGCCGGCCATTGCCATAGCACTGTCAAAGCCTCCAACGCCTATAGATAACATTCCAATTCCTCCGGCAGCTACGGTATGTGAATCTCCACCTATCAGTGAATGACCCGGTCTTGCCCAATGCTCAAGATGTAGTTGATGGCATATCCCACTGCCTGGTTTTGATGTTATAATTCCTAGCTTTGATGTGATGTCCTGTATGTATCTATGGTCATCATCATTTTTAAAATCTGCCTGAATCATATTATGATCTATATATTGTACTGCCAAATCAATTTTGATTCTTTCCAGACCAGCTGCCTCTAGTGCTAAATATGTCATAATAGAGTTTAAATCATGTGATAATGACTGATTTGGTTTAATTCCTATTCTGCTTCCTCTTACTAATTCGCCTTCCACTAATGATGCTTTTATTAACTTTTCACTTAGAGTTAATCCCATATTTTTCACTCCTCGTATAATGTGAAAGAAATGCTCGATAAAAATCAAGCATTCTTTCTATATTTGTTAGTCTAATCATAAATGCCCTTGTCTTTTAGGCATTTACCATTTGATTTTTGATAAATCTTAATTGTCCTCCAGCTAATATGATTTCCACCTCATCATCAGATAAATCTACTAAGCATGAAAAGGATGTTCCCTTTGTCTTATTATATACAGTAACCTTTCTATTTCTAATATCCTCATGACAGTTGTTTATTTCTAATACATCACCTTGTTCTAAGCCATCGTAATCCTTCTTATTTTCGAATATTAACGGAAGAACACCGTGGTTAATAAGATTGTTCTTGTGTATTCTTGCCATTGATTTTGCAATAACTGCCTTAACTCCTAAATACATAGGACAAATTGCTGCATGCTCCCTACTAGATCCCTGTCCATAGTTCTCTCCACCAATTATTATGCTATTACCATATTCTTTTGCTCTAGCTACAAAGTCCTTGTCGTACCTGGAGAAAGCAAATTCTGATATCATAGGTATATTTGATCTCATAGCTGAGAAATTAGCACTTGCTGGTGTAATATCATCCGTTGAAATATTATCTATCGTTTTTAAGGATATTGGAGCTTCCAATGTTTCTCCTATTTGGTCAGGAATAGGCAATGGTTTGATATTTGGTCCTCTTATTATTTCAACATCAGATGTATCTCCCTCTATAGGTTTAATCAGCATCTTATCATCTATTATATATTCCTCTGGTTCTGTAATCCCAGCCAGCTTATTTATATCACATACTTCAGAAGGCTCTGTTAAATATCCTCTGATAGCTGTTGCAGCTGCAACTTCAGGACTAACTAAATATAGCTTAGCATCAGGAGTACCACCTCTCCCCTTAAAGTTTCTATTGGAAGTTCTAACTGAAATACCATTTGTAGGAGCAGCCTGACCAATGCCTGTACATGGTCCACAAGCACACTCCAATAATCTTGCACCTGATGATAAAAGTTTCGATATAGTTCCATCTTCCATTAGCATTTGTAGTATTTGTTTTGTACCTACAGAAACTGTAAGTGATACATTTTCATTTACTGTATGACCATCCAGAACTTCTGCAGCTTTCTTTATATCACTATATGACCCATTAGTACAGCTTCCAATGAAGACCTGGTCAACCTTTACATCCTTCATTTCCTTAACTAACTTTACTTTATCAGGCATATCAGGACATGCTACCATTGGTTCTAGTTCACTTAAATTAATTTCCATATATTCATCGTAGCTACAATCTTCGTCAGGCAGAAGCTCTATGTAATCAGACTCTCTACCTTGTGCTTTTAAGAATCTTTTTACTTCTTCATCGCTAGGGAATATTGAAGTAGTTGCACCAAGCTCTGCTCCCATATTCGTAATAGTGCTGCGTTGTGCTACCGTTAAAGTCTTGATTCCTTCACCAACATATTCAAATATCTTGCCTACTCCGCCTTTCACTGATAGACGTCGCAGCATTTCTAAAATTACATCTTTAGAAGAACATTGAGGACTCAACTTTCCTTTTAATTCAACCTTTACGACTTTAGGCATCCTCAATCTTAAAGGCAACCCAGCCATTGCAGTAGCCACATCCATACCACCGGCTCCTATGGCTAACATACCTATAGCCCCTCCTGTTGGCGTATGACTATCTGTCCCTAATAAACTCTTGCCAGGTTTTCCAAATCTGAAATAATGAATCATATGACATATTCCATTACCTGGTCTGGAGAAATATAGACCATATTTCTTAGCAACGCTTTGTAAATATAAGTGATCATCTGGTCCCTTACTATCGACTTGAAGTAAATTATGATCCACATAGCTTACTGATGTTTCTGTCTTAACCTTTGGTATATCAAGAGCTTCAAAGGCAAGATATGCCATTACAGCTGTGATATCATGAGTTAATGTTTGATCAACATTTATATATATTTCCTCACCTGGAGTCATGTTCCCAGATACTAAATGGCTTTGTATCAATTTCTGCGTTAAATTAAGCGCCATATTTTAAAGCCTCCTATTTATATAGATTAATCATTATTTTCAAAGTTATATTATTTTTTTATTAATATCCAAGCTTTTTTAAATTTGCTGCATAATTGTCAGGTAAAACCTTGCCTTGTTCAATGATTTCCTTTTTCACAGCTTTCAAACCATCAATTTTCTTCTGAGCATTTGCCATAATCTCTTCTGCATATTCTGCTGGTACAACACAAACTCCATTAACGTCTCCAACTATTATATCCCCTGGATTAACTGTAACTCCACCACAGGAAATCGGAACATTTATCTCTCCATTAGTATTCTTTGAACTGGATCCACAGGTTATAGCCTTAGCATATATTGGAAAACCAATCTTTTCATTTTCCTCTAAATCTCTAAATGCACCATCCATAACTACTCCTTCTATTCCCTTTACCTTACAGGAAAGGCTTCTGTGATCCCCCCATAGGGCATTGTTGCCACTACCTCTGCCATCGATTACTATTACATCTCCTGGCTTTGCAACATCCACTGCTTTTGTTACCATTAGGCTGTCTCCCATTGATAACTTAACTGTAACAGCTGGTCCACAAATTTTTTGTTTTGTAACCATTGGCTTTATATGATAATCCATCGCATTATATACTATTGTTCCATCACAAAGCTCTGGTGTACTAAACTCTTTAATTCTATCTAAAAGTTCCTTACTGGGTCTTTCTATATCTTCTATAACTCTAAAACCTATTTTTTTATCCATATCGTCCCTCCATCAATTTTGAGTATTTATTAAAGCTGGGGATTGCGCCCCAGCTTATGTAATACTAGGCAAAGAAGCTGAATACTACACTACCTATTAACAGTATTATTGCGCCACCTATTCTCGAAGATATTTGTGCATAAGACATAAGCTGCATTCTCTTACTAGCTCCCAATACTTGTAAGTCTCCACTTCCTCCACGATTAGCCATACAAAGTCCGGCAGTTATAGCAGATTCCACAAAATAGAATCCAAATAATTGTCCAACTAATCCAGCACCGATTACTGCTCCAGCTACTACAAAGGCACATACTACTAGGGTTTGAACATTAAGTACTGCCACTAATTCTCCTAAGTCTGTAAATGCAATACCTATACCTACCATACACATTCCCATAAGGGGTTTAGTAAAGAAATTAGAAAGTTTCTTAGCTCCTTGTTTCATCGAATCTGGAATTACATTAGTTATATTTGCTAATGCACTAAATATTACCATGTAAGCATACATATGAAGTGACACAGGCCCAATTGCAGGTAATATTGATTTAGAAAATAATCTTGATATAGCATATATGCAGCCTGTTAAAAGAAGTCCCGCTGCCATATCATATTGTGTCGTTTCTTTCTTCTCTTTCTTAACCTTATCTTCTTCCATTAAGTACTTTTCCGCATTTTTAAGCAATTCTCCGTTTCCAGTAAGTTTTGGATATTTTTGTCCTATTGTATTCAATGCAACTGCTGCTAATATAGCAAAGTTATTAGCAAGTGTTAATATAGCTATTGCTTGCGAATAGTATGCATCCTTACTCTGACCGGTCGTGGCTTCCCACATTTCACTTAAAGGAATAGCTCCTGCACCGTTTCCTCCGCCCATTATAGGAAGTACATATAAAGTCAATATTGACTTTATGTCATATCCCATTAAAAATCCACCTATTAATCCAAAGATTGCTGCTGCAATTATGCCTCCCAAAATTGCTGGTATGTATCCACCAAAGGCTTTAATTAATTGCTTTCTATTTACTCCTAATACGGCGGATACTATTAATAATGAAATAAATATTGTTTGAAATCCATATTCATCATAGAAAAAAGTAATGCCTTCGGAATACTGAAGCGGAAGAATTTCAAAATACTCTAAAGCTGCCCCTCCTAAGAAAGCTAATAAGGATCCTCCGCCAAGATAATCCTTCCATATAGGAATACGTTCTCCAACTTCATAAAGTACAATTCCTATAGCAAACATTATGCTTACTATACTAAGCATGTCATCAGAAGGTAATTGTTCTGTAAGAGTTGCAATGTAAATAATCCCTACAATAATTGCTAACATCCAAATTGGCATTCCGTATAACTTTCTTTTAAATAAGCTCTCCTGGTCTTTTTCTAATGTTGATTCAGACATTAAAAACCCTCCTTATATAATTAAATTTTTAATAAGTAGAACTTAAAAGCTTTATTCCTCCTTTATAAAATATTATTATTTCTGAATATTCAGCTCTCTACAACTCTATCTTATTTCATTAACAGTCATAAGTAAAATACCATTTTATATATATGTCGCATAGATAAATGGTTATATGTACAAACAAAATAAACTTCGACTTCTATTTAATTAGAAATCGAAGTTTTATTCTTAGGATAATACCTTCTTTGCTATTTCAAAAAAATCTTTTTCTATTTCACCTATATAAGAATCCCTTCTGTAAGCAGCGACTACCTTCCATGAAATTGGATTATCTGCAAAGGAGTAAATATCATTCTTATCTACATTTTGGGCCAAACGAACTGTTAATTTAGGTACTATAGCAGCACCTAAGCCCTCAGCAGCAAGCCTGCATGCAGTAAGATTACTTGATAATTCCATTGCTATATTAGGAATAATCTTATGTTTTTTAAAAAGTTTATCTACAGTTATCCTCACTGCATGCCCTTTATTCAGGACAAACAAAGGTAATTTTCGTATGGATTCAATATCCACCTGGTTACGTGAACCTATCCTACATTCGGCCCTCTTCAATAAATCCTCTTTACAAATTAAAACTAATTCTTCTTCATATATAAAATATGTGTCTAATATTTTCTCATCAACAGTATCAGGAATTATAAGAAAATCTGTATGCCCTTTAACTACACTATCAATCAGAAGCATAGTCCTTGCTTCATAAACCTTGACTTCAATACCTGGATATAAGTTGTAAAACTCAGGTAATATTAGTGGTAGCATATATGCTGCACGCTCTTTAGGAATGCCTATTTTAATTCTACCCTTCTTCCCTTGTGAAATATCCCTAAATTCCCTTAGTAAGTTCTCATTTAATCTAAGCATTTGTCTAGCTGTATCCACATATTTTTCTCCTGCATACGTAAGGGAAATAGGGTTTGTAGACCTGTCAAATAATTTCACCCCCATCTTTTCTTCGACTTTTAATATAAAATGGCTAAGTGATGGCTGTGAAATGTATAATTCATTTGCTGCCTTTGTTATGCTTTGACAATCAGCTACTTTTAATATATAAACAAGTTCTCTGCAATCCATCAATATCACCTCATTTCGTTATTTAGTAATATGCAAAAAAGAAGAGGTTAGTTCAACATTATTCCAAAATATTTAGAGTTCTTTGAAAAAAATCTTCTTGTCCAAAATTGCCGGATTTTAATACTAATCTTATAGATTCATCCTCTAGAGGTATCATTATAGGCACTCCAGGGGCAATACTTTGCCCTATCCTATATGACGTAAATCCAAGTGCTTTAGTTACAACCCCCGATGTTTCACCGCCAGCTACAATTATCTTTCTAATACCATATTTAACCGCCCTTGCTGAGATTTCAGCCATAGTCTTTTCTATTAAATTAGAAATGATTTCGCGCCCAAAGGTTTGTGCTTTTCTTACTTTTTCAGGAATATCTGAACTATATATCAAAATATTTTTTCCTTCGTTTTCTATAATAAAATCCCAAATAGTATCTACACTTTGCTCCCCTGACAATAGTCTCTTAGGATATATTTTATATGATAATTGATTTGTATCCTGATAATTTTTTATTTGCGCTAAAGTTGCTGTTGAACAACTTCCCGCCAAAATCAAACCTCTTCCAGCAATTCCTTTTATAGGTATATTGATTTCATCTTTTGGAATGTCCATAAGAAACTTCATCCCCAAATGATTCACTAACCCTGAACCTCCAGTTAAAAAGGGTAAATCTCCAAATAGTTCAACTATCCTTTCCCCATGCTCTTCTAGAAAGTAATCAGGTATGATATAAAATCTTTTGTGTTTTATGTGAAAATCATTAATGATTTCTTCTATTTCATCATTTGACTTTTCTAAAGTCAATGCATTAATCTTTAAACTTGGATATTTTCCCTGAGGCTCCATCAATTTTGCAATATCTGATTCCAACATAGGGGTTAAGGGATGATTCTTCATATGACTTTCATTTAGTGGAATCCCCTTAACATATAATTCCCCATCTCTAACAACTCTTCCATTTGCAATCATCGATGGGCAAAGAATTGTATATGGTATATCATATTTTTCTAGAATTCTATCGATAATAGGTCCAATATTCCCTTCCCTCGTGGAATCAAAGGTAGAACAATATTTAAAATATATTTGCCTAGCACCCAATTGCTTTAGGAAATCAAATGCCCGCAATGCTTTGCTTGTTGCCTCATTTACCTGGGATGTTCTTATCTGCAGTGCTATTACTATGGCTTTTACTGAGCTATCAAGTGTAAAATCCAAATTGGGTATTCCATTTAATAAAACTGTATTGATTCCCCTATCCACCAAAAATGAAGCTGCATCACTTGCACCAGTAAAATCGTCTGCCACACAACCAAATAGAATTCTCTTTTCTTCTAATTTCACTTCTTCTCACCTAATTTCATCTGCTCAACTAAAGAGTAATATGCTGAAGCAGGGCTTGTTAACACCTCTGCCTTACAGTTCTCCAATCCATTTGCAGCACCAGCCATTGATATTTGTGCAAGCACCACTGTATCATAATTTGCTTCTATTTCCTTTACTTTTTTCTGAATAATTCTATTATGTTCATCCATATTCTGTTTTTGTGCGGCAATATAAGCATCTTCCAATAAATATGTTACAACTTGTGCTTCTACTCCTGACTGTTCTAAAAATCCATTATAAAGTTGTAGTGATGAATCTACCGTAGCAGGGAATGTACATAATATTGCAGTTTTTCCACCCTTTTTAGCAGCCTTTTCCAACATAGCCGTATCTGGACTTACAATTGGTATGGAAAATATTTTGCGAAATATATTTACATAGGGCGAAAAAACTGTGCAGGTCAATATAATCCCATCTGAACCATCAACACATGCCTTAGTAAGCATTGCTAATATTCTGCCCATACTTTCATCAGTGATTTTACCATCTCGCCTAACATTATCCATTAATGAACTATCTAAATAATTCATTACGTGAATTTCAGGATCTTTAGTGAGTAAATATTTTGTCATTGGATTTGCTGCATTTAAAGTAACATTTACCAATGAAACCTTTTTCATATTTTATCCATCCCTTCTTTAAATATATTTACTTATACCCATGATTGGGTTGGATTAAATATGTGTAATATATTGTAAAGCTTCATATGATAGCTTAGCTACCGTTAAACTATCCGGTATTTGTTTGATTTCCATTGAAATATATCCTTTATATTTAATAGCTTCTAATGTGCATAATATATCTCTTATTGGCAATGTTCCAAATCCAGGTACCATTCTATCAGTATCAGCCATATGAATAAATCCTATTTTATCTTTTGCCTTAATAATACTATCTATTATTGAATCCTCTGTATATCCCATGTGATAAGTATCCAACAATAGTCCCAGGTTTTGTAACTTTAATTCATCAATCCATTCCAAAGATTCACTTACTGTATTCAAATTATTTATATTGTTCATATTTTGAGGCTCCATCAATATATTTATATTAAATTTAGCTGCATATTCGCATATCTTATAAAATATCCTATTTAATGCGTCTTTGGTACAATGTATATTTTCACTAATATTTCCTCGATATTTTCCCACCAGTGCCGGTACTTGAAAATATGCTGCAAGTCCAATTAAATCTTTACATCTTTTCAATGCTTCTTCTCTATTCTCCGAATCCTCATGTAATAAAAACAATTTATCTTGAATCTGCATCGGACTTGTTCCAATGGCAGATATCTCCAAATTATATTTGTCTAATAATGAACTAACAACTTTTGTCGAAACTTTCTTTGGTTCACGTACCAATAGCTCTATTCCAGTATACCCTAATTCACTTATGGCTCTAAAATTCTCTTCTAAATCACCTGTAAATGCCGATACTTGAACATTATGGTCTGGTACTGAAACTGGATAAGATAATTTCATATTTTGTAGTGTTGCACCCATAATTACCGGTCCTTTATCATTTCCTTTAGCAATTCCAATTTTGGTAGTCATAGTTTTCCCCTTTACAAATTTGAATAATTTAACATTTTGAATCTTTCAATACACTATATCTTATTTTTCTATTGGTTCAAGTGTAGCTGTGAAATGTCTTAATACATGAGGTTCCCATGTTATTCTATATCCAGGAACTTCACTTGCTCTCTTCTTAATTGCAATTAAGGCTTCTGCCATTATATCAAAGTGTGCTTGTGTATAAACTCTTCTTGGAATTGCAAGTCTGGTAAATTCAAAGTCTGATTCTAGTTGTTTCCCAGTATCCGGATCATTACCTAGCATGTATGAACCTATATCACACGCTCTGATACCAGCCTCTTTATACAATTCTATTCCCAATGCTTGCCCAGGGAATTCATAATATGGAATATGTGGTAACAAAGCTTTGGCATCTATAAACAATCCATGACCACCCACAGGCGATTGATATGCAATTCCTTCATCATCCAATATACTTGCTAGGTATTCCATTTGACCATTTCTATATTCTAGATATTGTTCATCCAACCCTTCATATAGTCCAATAGCAAGTGCCTCCAGATCCCTTCCAGAAAGTCCACCATAGGTAATAAATCCCTCAAAGGAAATACAATTTTCTTTTACTCTTTGGTATAAATCCTTATTGTCTTTAATACCAATAAGTCCACCCATATTTACAATTGCATCCTTTTTTGCACTCATAGTGAACATATCTGCATAACTGAACATTTCTCTAGTTATATCTTTAATTGAGGAATTTTTGAATCCTTCTTCATCTCGTTTAACAAAAAAAGCATTCTCAGCAAATCTTGCAGCATCTATACATAATGGAATACCGTATTTTTTACAAATTGCTGAAACTTCTCTCATGTTTTTAACAGAGACAGGCTGCCCGCCTGCTGAATTATTTGTTATGGTCATTACAACTAACCCAACATTATCCTCACCATGTTCATCTATTAAACGTTCTAATTTCTCAACATCCATATTCCCTTTAAAAGGTGCTCTTAATGATGGATCTAATGCTTCTTTTACTACACAATCAATTGCTCGTGCCCCTGCAAGTTCTACATGGGCTCTAGTTGTGTCAAAGAACATGTTTGAAATGGCAAATTTCCCTGGCCCTATTAATAAATTGAATAAAACCTTTTCTGCTGCTCTGCCTTGATGTACAGGTTGAATATATTCATATCCAAATATATCTTGTCCAGAATCTACTAATCTAAAATAGCTTCTGCCACCTGCATATGCCTCATCGCCTCTCATAACTCCTGCCCATTGAACATCACTCATGGCATTGGTTCCGGAATCTGTTAATAGATCAATGTAAACGTCTTCCCCCTTGAGACTAAAAAGATTATAATTAGCCTCTTTGATTTTTTGTTCTCTTTCCTCACGAGTAAGTACTTTAATAGTTTCAACCATTTTTATTCTAAATGGTTCCGGTATATATTTTTTAGCCATTGCAACTGCCTCCTTTATTTTTTTATTCTATTTATCCTTATGATAATATATTATCATTTTGTTCCTCTACATTCTATATTAAAAAAATAATAGCAAATTGGGAAACTCTTATGTATTACTTTTGATGATTTGAGTTACATGAATATAACTAGTGGATATGAACCAGAATAAATTTCTGGTTCATATCCACTAGTTTAAATATACCCTCTCTTTTCTTCGATCCTATTTGCAATTGTCTTAGCAAGACTCATAGTAGAAGCTGTTCCACCTAAGTCTGGAGTCAATATCTTTCTTTCTGAAAGAACCTCCCGTACGGAGTCCTCAATCATTGCTGCTTCATTTAGATTTCCCATATGCCTTAACAATAAAGCACCTGACAAAATCAATGCTACTGGGTTTGCAATTCCTTTTCCTGCTATATCAGGGGCAGCACCGTGAGATGCTTCAACAACAGCAATGTTCTTCCCAATATTTGCTCCCGGCGCCAGTCCCAAACTTCCAGCTAATCCAGCAGTTAAATCCGATAGAATATCTCCGTATTGATTTGCTGTAACTATGACATCAAACATTTGCGGATTTTTAACTAAATAAAAGGCAGTTGCATCAACCATATAATCATCTGATAAAATATCTTTATTTTTCTCAGCTACTTCCCTGAAACAAGATAAAAAGAGACCATCGGTAATACTTAATGCATTGGCTTTGTGTATGCAAGAAACCTTTTTTCTACCATTTTTCCTAGCATAATCAAATGCAAATTGTGATACCCTCAAAGCCGCTTCTCTTGTGGTAAGCTTTATACATTCAGCTGCATAATCTCCGATTTTATGTTCCAATCCACTATATACATCCTCAGTAATTTCTCTTAGGATATGTACATCCATATCTTCATATTTACCGGATATATTTGAAATACCTCTTATAGGCCTTGGGCATACAAACAGCTTCAATTCCCTGCGAAGAGCATTGTTTATGGATGGATAAATATGCTCGCTTCCATCGTCGTGTACGCAAATGACTTTTCCTTTGAACTTATCAACTACTAATGGAGCTTTAATGACCAAACCCAATTCCTTTATCTTTTTAACTGATTCCTGTGGTAAGGGGTGTCCATATTTTTCTATTGCATCATCACCTACTAGTATTGGAACCCATTGGAAGTCTATCCCTGTTGATTCCATTACCTGAAGTGTTGCATCCATAATTTCTGGTCCTATCCCATTTCCTTTAATAATTCCAACTTTAGTAGCCATAGTTTTCCCCCTTATAAATTTAGATAATCTTTAGCTAAAACTTCTATTTTGTTAATTAATTCTTCATATGTATGATTTTTTTCTCTCATACAAACCTGTGCATCTTTACTGCATATTAAACACTTTCTGGAATCTAAATTTAAATTGCTCCTACTTATTTGATTATGATTTTTATCAAATACATCTATATCAAAAACCCTGCCCAATGGGTGATTATCTTCTATATCAACAGTAAGTTCCTTTATAGCTACTGGATTAGAATCAACAGAAATAAATCCTTCACTTCCAGTTTTTTTATTGCAAGTTTCAATATTGAATATATTGATATTCTTATATTTTAAAGTCGATACAAGTGTATTCATTCCATTCTCATGTATATGTGTATAAAGCTTTGAGTTTTTAATAATCCCAGGAATATTGAGTGTAAATGAAATTAATGTATTCGGATATTTTTTTAGTAGTTCAAATTGTTTATTAGCTCTTTCTTCTCTCGAATTTAAAATATCCTTAAATTTATCCATATCTATCTCATTCATTAAGTCATCTCCAATCCTAATACTACATAAAGTCTAAGTTCTTCATCAAATTCATATTTGTATTAAACCTTATCCAAGCATTTTTTACATGAATTCGTGCCAATCTTTCACATTCGTCTGAATCAGTTTTTTCCATTGCTTTCATTATTTCTTTAATCTCGTTAAAAGCATCCAGATTTTGCTGGGTATTGGATAAGGATATCATTCTAAAACGACCAAGACTTTCATTGACATCAATCAAGCTATTCTTCAAAGTTTTATTCTTTGTTAATGATAGCAGGGTCTCAGTCCATTTCTTATGCAAAAGCACATGTTCACTATAATCTTTATTGGCAATTGCCTGTTCCATCTTTACGGTTATTTCTTTAAAAATAGTGATTTCCTCTTCAGTGATATTAATACATATTAATTTAATGGCTAATCCTTCTAAGACTTCCCTGACCTCATATAGTTCTTGAGCATGTTCTAAAGATATTTGACTTACTATGGAACCTCTTTGGGGAGTGTATATGACAAAGCCATCCTGATCCAATTGCCTTAATGCTTCTCTTACAGGTGTTCTACTAATATTGAGCTGTTCAGCCAAATTTGCCTCAACCAGTTTAACACCTGGTTTTAGCTTATTACTCAATATATCAGCTTTAATTTTTTTATAAGCCTTGATGCTTGCTGGTATATTAGCTTTTGACTTATACATTATATCACAATCCTTTAAATGACTTGTCTTATAACATCTATAATTGTTCCATCCCTATACTGAACTATGCCTACAATTCTATCACCAAATTCAATTTTATCAGGTTTTCCTGTAATACTTTCAGCTATTTTCTGAAGCTCATTGATGGTATAAAGTTTCAAATTTGCAGCTTTAAATTTTTCTATTAAATCCTCCCTATTAGGATTAACTGCTATACCATAATCCGTTACTACAACATCTATGGTCTCTCCAGGCGTAACAACAGTAGTCACCTTGTCAACTATTATTGGAATTCTACCCCTGATTAATGGTGCCAATATTACTGACATCTTTGAACCTGCTGCAGTATCTGGATGTCCTCCTACTGCTTGACTAATGATTCCGTCAGAACCTGATATTACATTGACGTTAAAATCAGTATCGATCTCTAAAGCTCCCAGCATTACAATATCCAGTTTGTTTACAGCACAACCTGAATTATGAGGATTTGAATAAAAGCTAGCATCTATCTCAAAATGCTTTTGATTTTTCCCCAAAGAATTTACCGCATCTAAATCGAAGCATTGCGTATCAAATAATCCCTCAAGTAACCCTTCTTCCAAAAGCTGAACTAATTGAGATGTAATCCCTCCCAGACCAAAACTTCCTTTTATATTTTCTTCAACCATTTTCTCTTTTAATAACTCCGTCACTGCTAAAGATGCACCAGCAGCACCGGTTTGATATGAGAATCCATTTTTAAAATATCCTGATGCAACAATTGCCTTAACAGCATTTTCTGCAATTAAAATATCCTTAGGGTTTTTAGTACTCTTAATTGCTCCTGAAACTATGCCTTTTGGATTGCCTATTTCCTCTACCTTTACAATATAATCAACCTGAGTTTGATTTATACTTGCAGGCAAGCAAGGATACTCTACCAAGTTATCCGTAATAAGTACTACTTGGTCTGCATACTTTGCATCTACTATGGCATAACCCAATGACCCACACGCAGATTTCCCGGAAAATCCATTAGCATTACCATATTCATCACATGCAGGAACTCCCAAAAAAGCCACATCTATTTTTAATTCACCTGATTCAATTGCTCTGGCTCGTCCTCCATGAGGTCTTATTATTACCGGATTTGGTAAAATACCTTCTGATATGGCACTCCCTAAAGGCTCTCTTAATCCACTGCTTTCTATTCGAGTTATTACTCCATTTTTAATATGTTCAATCAAAGAACCATGACATGTGCTCAAGGAACTTGGAGCTATTCTAATATTCTTTATACCCATGGATGCTATTACATCCATAACCATATTTACAATATAATCACCACTTCTAAAATGATGGTGAAATGATATGGTCATCCCATCTTTAAGTTTAGTAGCCTTTACAGCCTCTTCGATAGATGAAAGGAGTTTACTTTCATGTGGCAATGGTCTTTTTAATTTAGAACCTACCTTTCTTCCATCTGGAACATAGCTAAAAGGACTTTCATAAGGTCTCAATACACCTATACCTTCAAGATATTCGGGTATATCCCTGCCAACACCATTTTTAGACATTAAAATCCCTCCTTATATACACCAGCTGCTTTTGCTAATTCCAATACTCTATAGGCCCTATCGACTACTGGTACATCTATCATTTTACCATCTAAGGCTATAACTCCCGAAGATTTACTTTCAGCTTCTTTTATAGCATCAATTACACGTATTGAATGTTGAATTTCTTTAGATGAAGGAGTATATATTTTATGTGTAAGTTCTATTTGTCTTGGATGTATAACTGATTTACCGTCAAAACCCATCTGTTTAATCAATTTGACTTCCTCAATAAATCCTTCATCGTTATTTATGTCAGTATAAGCAGTATCAAGGGCATAAATACCTGCAGCCCTAGCAGCCATAAGAATTTGACTCCTTGCAGTTAAAAGTTCTATTCCTTCAGGAGAACGATTTGTTTTCATACTTGTAACAAAATCCTCAGCTCCAATTGCGATGCCAATCAGTCTCTTTGAAGCAGTAGCTATATCATAAGCATTAATAACTCCTAACGGACTTTCAATAGCAGCCATCAGCTTTGTCCTACCTATTTCCAATCCAGCCTCCCCTTCAATCTCTGCAATTATGGCTTCAATTTCTTTTACGTCTTCTGCCTTTTCTGCTTTTGGCAACCTTATTACATCGGGACAGGCTCTTACAATAGCCTCTAAGTCAGCTCCCCCAAAGGGGGTATCTAATCCATTTACCCTAACTACCGTTTCAGTTTCACCAAAATCAAGGGTTTTCAATGCATTATATACCAGAAACCTAGCCGAATCCTTCTCTCTTATTGAAACAGAATCCTCCAAGTCGAACATAATCGAATCAGACCCATATAAATGTGCCCCTATGATATTGGCAGGATTGTTGCCGGTAACATACATCATTGTTCTTCTAAGCTTAACCATCTATATCACCCTTCCAATTAAACTCAGTTGATTCTGCTGCTCGATAAAGTGCTGTGAGAGTTCTAGCCTTGATAACAAAATCCACCGCTCCCTTGTCAACAGCTTTGACTACTGCATTTTTAATTCCCTTTGATTCAAGTGTTTCTTTAATCACATTTCTTATTTGTCTTCCAAACTGTTTATTAACTGAACTTTGTAAAAAAATCTCAATACCTTCTTCACATGATGGTTCTATAGCAATATTTATATCGCTTGATTCCAAAGTACCTGCTATGCCTGATCTTTTAATTTCCAAAATCATACCTCCTAACTTTTAATTTTATCCAATGATTTTATCAATAATTGGTTTGGCATCATCTGATATCAAATAATCAAAAGTAGTAGATGGTACCATATCCTCTAAAATACTTATCTTGCCTTCTTTAATAGCTGCCCTGACCCTTGACGCACTTATAATCTGTCCACCTAATGCTTTTCTAGGTATTTCTATAACTTCAATATCGTAATTTGGTAACAAATTCTTCATTACAGAATTATATTCATTCGTCACCAAGTCAAATGGTTCTTCGCCTATATATCTTCTATTAATGCCTAGGGGTGGTGCAATATAGGTTCCAAATATCTTCAAATCCAATTGGGCATGGACATTTACAATTGAATTTTTTTCTTTTATAAAATATGATGGAAACGTTGAGTTGGAAATTATATAGTCACTACCCTTATGCAAAATCACATTTTCTAAATGACTTATCCCAGACTTAATTAGGTTAAATCTTACTTCGTTTGGGAATATGGATTTATCTTCCCAAACAACAAAAAGATGTACTACATCACTATTCCTTGAAGCATTTTCTATAAGATATTGATGTCCATATGTAAAAGGATTACAATTCATTACAATGCTCGAAATTACATTTCCATCTTTCCTGCTTAGAAATAATCTATTAATATATTTTTCTATACCCATAGGGTCATTTTCAAGAAGTGTAACCTTACTATCTATTTCTGCAATTTCATAAAATCCTGTATCAAAGAAAAATTTCTTATTTGATGGATTGGTAAATATAAATAGATGACTATTTCCCCTATCATATTGCTCGTTTAACAACACAGTAATAAGCCTGTTTGTTAAACCAAATCCCTGATAATTGGAATCCACCGCAATACATTTAAGTACATTCCCTGATAAGGAGCCGGTTCCAATAATTCTGTCCTCATCATATAATGCTATTGTATAATCCACATCTTTTTCCAATATTAAATCAAATTTTTTTAAAAATCCTTCTACTTCAAATTTTTCATTTGACTTGTTTAAATTGATATTCCTTATATCTATTTGATCTAAATTCATATTAACTATCCTTATATCGTATTTACAAACCTATTATTCAGCAATAGAAACTATCAATCTTATTAATTGTGGAAAAATCGAAACCACAGTTATCATTCTAATTATCTGTAAAACTATTAAATCTGCGCTTTCGATTCCTATATCGGCTGAAATTAAAGCCATATCAGCAGCTCCTGCAGGTGTTGATGCCAACATTGATTCATCAATTGGCATACGATATTTCTTATGTAACAAACTCCCTAGAAAAATGCAGGTAATTAAATAACCTAATATCAATAAAATTGCCGGTATAAATAAATATCTCATTTCAACAATTTCGCTATATTCAATACTACTACCTATATATGCTCCAGATAAAGCCTGTGCAAATCTTCTCATCAACCTTGGCATACTTGCTTTACCTGTAGATAGCTTCAATACTATTATACTGACCATTGAAAATACCAATGCAGCAGAAGGTATGTCACTAAGTTTTCCCAACGCTCCAAATACTGTAGCTACTAATATAGTTACCGAAAAATTTTTAAAGCTATTGCTACTGGTAGCTGCTCTTTTATATACTTCAAGTTCTTCATCATCTTTAAAAAATTTTGATTTTGATAATTTTTCAATCATTGTTGGAAATATGCCTATACCAAAAACTAGCCTTATAAATTGCATCGCTGCTACCTTTGAAGAATCAGCACCCATTTCATCGGCTATAATTGGTATATCACTAATTCCACCTGGTATTGCGCACATTAAAGAAGTGATTAAATCCATTGGACTAGTGAAATATATTAAAAATCCTGACACAATATTTAAAATCAGCATACCTGTTAATAGGGTTATTGCAGGTTTGAATATAAGCTTTAACCTCTCAAGGTCACTTCTTTCTATTCCTACACCTATGAAAGCTCCTGCAATTATCTGAGCCATAGTTTTACCAAACGTGGGCATATATGCCATACCTGTAGTGATATTTAATATAGATACAGCTACTATACTACCTACCATCATTCCGCCAGGTATCTTTAGTTTATAGAAGATGTACCCCATACATACTCCTACAGCCAATGTAAGTAGAAATTTGTACATCGTTTTTAATACCTCCCGGCTGATTTAAATCTATCATTCCCTTATCTAGTTGGATAAGGGAATAATTAATTTTGTTTTATTTACCCCACTAATTTGTGGCATTTCCCCTATTCCTCTTAAACATTGGCTTTATAACCGGCCATAATAAAGAAACTATACTTACTAACATTAGAACTGCTGTGATAGGCTTAGAGAAAACTGCTGCGATATTTCCTTCTTCAATCATTATTGCTCTTCTTAAGTTGGATTCAATCATTCCACCTAGTACTAATCCTAATATTAACGCGGGATTATTAAAACCAAATTTAGAATAAGCATATCCGAATATACCTGCTATTACCATTAACAATATATTCCCTGTATTGTTTTGTAGAGCATAGCTTCCAATACAAGCTAAAAGTATAATTACAGTACCTAAGACATTATATGGAATTGCTAATATCTTACTAAACACCTTAGCAACAGCAAATGAAACAAATACCATCGCAATATTAGTAAATATCATGGAAACAAATACCGCACCCATATACTCTGGCTGTCTTTGAAGTAATAAAGGACCCATTTGTACACCCTTCATAACCAAGGCAGACATCATTATTGCAGCAGCATTTCCACCCGGAATACCTAATGAAAGCAAAGGTACCATTGACCCTCCAGTAGCGGCATTATTTGCTGTTTCAGATGCTGCAATACCTCTTGGCTCCCCATGACCATATCTCTCAGGATGCTTGGATAGTTTAACTTCTGTAGTATAGCTTAAAAATGCGGCTATGGTTGCGCCTGCCCCAGGCAGTATCCCTACTATTGTACCCAAAAGACCGGAACGAGTTATGGTACCCTTCATATTCCAAAGCTCTTTAACTGAAACAATACCATCATGTGCCTTTTTATCCTTTGCTTCTTTCAAATTCTCAATCTTACTTCTATCTTTTGTTTCCTTTAATACCTCTGTTATAGCAAACATACCTATCATAACCGGAATCATTTCAATTCCTGATAACAATGTAGAACTTCCCCATGTAAATCTTGCAAAGCCATGAATTGGATCCATACCAACTGTTGCCAAAAAAAGACCCATAAGTCCTGATATCAATGTTTTAATAACATTACCTTCATCCAATGCAGTCAATACAGAAAGACCCATAAATGAAATCGCAAATAATTCTGATGGACCAAATTTTAAAGCTGCTGATGAAAGCTGAGGTGTTATTAAAAGCATCAAAACCGCAGCTGCAATTCCTCCAATAGCTGAAACTATTAAGGATATACTCAATGCCTTTAATGGCTGCCCACTTGCTGCCATTGGGTGTCCATCAAATGTCGTTGGAGCACTTGATGGTGTTCCTGGTATTTTAAACAATATAGCAGTGATTCCGCCGCCCGTTATAGCTGCACAATAAACTGCTACTAAAAATGCTATCGCTGTAACCGGATCAAGTCCGTATGTAAATGTAAGTCCCAACACTACAGCCATAGATGCACTTACTCCTGGAAGTGCACCAAATATTACACCGATTACAGTTCCAAAGAATATAAGAATTAAAGTAGTTGGAACAAAAACAACACTAATACCCATCTTAATTAGTTCCATAACCTCACCTCCTAGAATAAAGATTCAATAAATAATGCAAAAGTTCTAAATATACCAGTACCTCTCGGAAGCATAATATCTAAAACTCCATCAAAGATTATATATAGCAAAACAACACAAACTACAGCGGATAATATCAACTTGCCAATTTTCTTTTGACCAAGTAATCTTGAATAAGCCATAAAAAATATCAACGAACCAAATATAAATCCTATATAATCCAAAATAAATGAATATGCAATTAATAAAATACTGCCTATAGTCATTTTGTTTTTAAAAAATTTACTAAGATTAAATGATATCTTAAAGCTTTCTTCATTTTTCTTGTTCTTTACTATCTTGAAGATATTAACACCAATGCAAATAACTAATAATACAATTAATATTTGAGGATATTGGGCTCCACTCAATTCACCTTGAATAGAGTCAGGTGCAGTTGATCCTACATAGAAAAAGCAATAAATGAAAAATAATAACAATGCCCCATTAAAAACCAGTTCTTGAGCCATCTATTTCACTCCCTTTCAAATAGCTATTATTGAGAAAAATGATGCCTTGAGGGAGTTTATAGCTCCCTCATAGCATTGATTAAATAAATTTTATTTACTTCTCATTTCCTTCATAGTTTCATAATAATCAAACCAAATTTCCTTGAATTCCTCTTGATTAGCAAAACCAGGTCTATCATTAAGTCCAACTGTTTCCTTCCAGTCAATCCATTCTTGCATTTCATTAACCTTAATAGCAGCAGCCTCTAATGTGTCTATAGCTCCTTGAGGAGTTCCCTTCATAGCGACTATACCTCTCCATGGCCCTATATAAGCATCTATTTCTAGTTCACCTGTACATTGAACATCCGGTAAATTTGAAGCTCTTTCTTCTGCCAAAAGAACTATGCCCTTCATATCCCCTGATTCTATATATGCATTTCCATCAAATGGACTTGTTAATACCATATCAGTATGTCCTCCCATAATAGCTGCATTAGCTTCTGCACCACTGGCATATGGAATAAACGATAATTCAATTCCAGCAGCATCACATAATTGCTGAGCTGATGCACCATCGATACCATTAATTGACATCATTCCTAATGTAGGCTTTTTATCTGGATTAGATTTACAATAATCTATCAATTCTTCTAAATTGTTATAAGGAGTATGTTTACCTGCTAATATGATATTTGAATCTTGTACTAATCTTACAACGTGTGCTACATCATTTAATATATCAAAGTTAGCAGTTCCATCAACTGCCGCAATCACATGAGAAGGAGTATACATTCCAAAGGTATATCCATCAGCAGGTTGATTTGCAAGGAATTCTGCGCCTTTTACTCCACCAGCACCTTCCACGTTGTTAATATTTATTGTTACACCAATCTCTTTTTCAATTAAAGGAGCCCAAGCCCTTATAGTAGTATCTGTTCCACTACCTGGTCCAAAAGGTATAATTATTTCTATAGGTCTTTCAAAAACCCATTCTCCATTATTTGCTGTGGTTTCTTGCTTAGGTGATGAACAACCAACAAGTGATACAACAAGAACTAATGACATTAATGCTAATAAATATTTATTTCTCATAATTTGCATCTCCCTTTAATATTTTTGGAATTATGTTTACTGCATTTGGCAAGATTAATGCTTTATTTGGTTCTTTTCGTTTCAATGCCATATCAACAGCAGACTGAAGCGTTGGAGCCCAATCTAGCATCATCTCTTCTAACTCTTCCTTTGATAAATACTCAGAAACTACTATTACTTTTCCTTTCAACATTGCCCTAGCATACATAAAAGCCTTATTACTTCCTACATCGTATCCCTCACTTTTAAACCTTTCTATTACTTCCTGCGGATTGTTTGCTTCTGAAAGCCATTCTTTAAGAACACCTTCACCTAATCCATCCCTACTTTCTGCAACTAGTATAAAGGTACAATCAGGATTACCTATTTTTTCTGCTACAGATAAAGCCTTTTGGGCCTGATAAAGGTTTCTGTCCCTTGGATATCCCCCTGGACTTACAATTACAACATCTGCTTTTTCTTCAATGCTTACTTCACTAACCTCTTTGCATATATCAACTCCTTTTCTATGAGCTTCAATTAAGTCGCCTGCAACAAATGCAATATTTTGTTTATGAGGATTTTGCACTGCATTAACCATAAATTTGGTATTAGTTCTTTTAGCCACATCTAAGGCCACCTCGTGAAACGGATTCCCATATATAAAACCCATTGCCGGTTCATAAGGTCTAATTGGTAAAGAGTGATGTATCTTTAAGGTCTTAAATCCTGCAAGTCCTGGAACTATACTTTTTCTACCTCCACTGTATCCAGCTGAATGATGAGGAGCAATAAGTCCAGTTACTATACAAAATGTACACTCACTCAATGCTCTATTGACATAAATAGGTACATCATAAAGAGATTCACCTAAATAGACTAAATTATTGTCATCCTTGCACTGATGATTGATAACCTCATAATTATTTACAACTTCATTTCCAAGAATATTTATTAATTCCTCCTGTGTAGATGCTCTATGACTGCCAGTGGCTATTATAAATCTTATCTGATTTGTTTTTAAGCCAAGTTTAGATAATCTTTTTACTATTTCCCCGACAATTAATTTACTTGGACCTGGTCTAGTGTGATCATTAACTACTATTAAAACCTTATCATCAATGCTTATCATTTCTTCTAGCCTTGGACTTCCAATAGGGTTGTCCATGGCATCCATAAGTAATTTTTCTTCTTCATAAATTTCATCATTTCCTTGAAGATCAATAAATTCAATGTCTATTTTCTCAGGGAAATAAGCACTTTGAAAACCTTTTCCATATGGTACTGTTATCTCTTTCACTTAATCACTCCTTTCCATTTAACATCATCTACTACTTAAATAATATACTATCGAATTTTTCAATATTTAATATTCTATCTATAATTTCATATACACTTTCTTCATAACCTACATTAAGCAATGGTACTACTTTATTTTGTATTTCCTTTTTAGAAACAGGATTGTTTGTACTCCCTAACGCATCCCTAACTTCAGCTTCATATTCCTCTCCATTATTCATTCGAATCTTGGTTCTACAACCCCAATGTTCAGGATAGTTATCAGTAAATTCACCACTAGGTATTACTGTAACCTTCTTAAGTAAATCTTGAACTCTCTTATCCTTTATTTTTTCTTCTTTAAAATTATCTAAAGTTACATTTCCATAAATAAGAGCAGTGGCTACGGTATAAGGTGTCGAAAACTTAGCATCAGTTGGAGTCACTGGGTTTTTGCTGCCTTCTGTCAATCCACATTGCTTATAGCCTACTAAATATGTTTCAACTATAATTTCACTAATTTCATTATTTTCTATAGGATAATTGTTCTTAAGATACAAAGCAGAATCAATTGTACAATGCGTACTTCTACAGCATGGATAAGGTTTATTATCTACTCTTAAAATCTCAAATTCTCTTCCGAGGTCTTTAGTTACTAGTGACAAGTCGTATCCATCTGACATAGCTTTAAATAATCCGCCATCTTTAGCATCCAATATATTTACAGGTCCTGTCATTCCTGACTTAGCAAGAATAGCAGCTTCAGCCCCTGATTGAGCTGCTCTTGCCGGATGTAATATTTTTGAACTTGCACTTTCCTCCAAGAATGCCCATAACCCAAAGGATTGTGTACCAGCCATCCCTAACGCATTTGAAGTTTTATTCAAATTTAGCTTCAATAATTTAGAAGCAACTGCTGCAGAACCAAATGTTCCTGCAGTGGAAGTTACATGCCAGCCTTTATTCCTATGACCAGAAACTCCAAATCCCATTCCAATTCTTGCCATTGTCTCATATCCACATATTATAGCTTCAAGTATTTCCTTTCCTGAAGAGCCAAGATATTCACCTAGACATAGAGTCGTTGGTACCACAACAGTTCCAATATGTGTTTTAGATTTCGTATGTACATCATCAAGCTCCAACCTATGTCCCATCAATGCATTTAAAAAAATTCCCTGTAAAACGGGTACCTTTAATGAACGACCCCAGATTTCTACCTGATTTTCATTTGGATAATATGTCTTATACTCATTAATGATTGAGCTTACTAATTCGTCTTTAGATGCTCCAACAGCTGCAGCAAATGAGTCTAAGACGCAAATCTTAGTTGTCTCTATAACGTTTTCATAAGCATTGTCTAAATTGAAATTTACAATGAATTCCGCAAGTTTTTCCAATTCTCTCATTTAATCAGCCCCTAATAAAATTATAGAGTATTATTTTAAACACCCTGTTAACGGTTTCCTAAACTTAAATTGTATACAATGTTTATATACAATTATATATCAGGTTGTTAATATCATCCAATACGTAAAAAGTAATAATACCTATAGGCAAAACCTATAGGTATTATTAAAATCATTTTATCTTTGAATATGGGATATATACGACACTTTAATTAAATTGGCTCTCCAGATTTATAGTATTCATGTACCAAGTCAATGAATACCTTAGCTGCTTTTGACAAATACATATTGGGGTTAGTAGCGATACAGGAATTCCAATATGCATACTTACAATCATCTATAATAAAATAATTAGAATGATATTTGTCCTCAAATAATTTTACATATTGTAAAGGCATCAGCATAACACCAAATCCATTACTAACTAGTCTACGAGCCGTTTCATGATTTTTAAGAGTCAATATAACATTTGGATTAAACCCAGCAAAATTTAGGATTATATCTGATACGTGTCTCATTCTTTTATTTTTGCCTAACAAAATAAAAGGTTCATCTTTAAATAAATTTAAATCTATTTTGGGATAAGGTAATTTTGAATCAACTATCTTATGCTTAGACAAAGGATGTTCTAATGGAGTAACCATAATGAAAGGATCTTTATATATCAAATCATACTTTATAGATCTATCTTCGACTAATGGATGACTATGCATTATGGCAAAATCAATTTTTCCATCTATTACTGACTTTTCTAGAGTAGTACTATCCTCTTCTCTAGCATATATCTCTATGTTAGGGAACTTCTTTCTAAATCTCGGTAGTAATATAGGCAAAAGAAACGTACCCATAAAATTAGTTATACCAAATGTTATTCTACCTTTTTTCAAATCATTTATATAGGTTACTTCATTTTCAAAGTCATTATAGATATTTAAAATTTTAGTAGCTGCTAAAAAATATCTTTCTCCAGCATATGTAAGTTCCATTCCATCACGATTTCTTATGAATAACTTTGTTCCTATACTATCTTCTATTTTCTGCAGCGCCTGGCTTAATGAAGGCTGGGCAATAAAAAGCTTTTTTGCTGCTTTAGAAATATTTTTAGTCTCAGCAATGGTTTTAATATACAACAACTCCCTATCATTCATATCTTTCGACCCCCTATAGATAAAACCTATGGACACTATAACAAAATAGATATTAGACTATACCTTTTCTAAATTATACATTTATATTAACAGTAATTCAATCTAGTAAGACTTTTTTATTATAAAAATCTATTTTGCAAACGGTAACACTTGTCAAGAAAAAATTGTAATATTAGTATCATTTCAAAAACAAACTGGAAAATAGGAGGCGACATGATATGGATAAAATTCAAATGCAAAACCCAATAGTTGAACTAGACGGAGATGAAATGACCAGAGTAATGTGGAAATGGATCAAAGAAAAACTAATAGAACCATACGTAGAATTAAATGTTGTATATTACGATTTATATTTAAAAAACAGAGACAATACCAACGATAAGGTAACAATAGAAGCCGCCCATGCGATTAAGAAATACGGTGTAGGGGTTAAGTGCGCTACAATAACCGCTAATAAAGATAGAAAAGCAGAATATGATTTAAAAACTATATTACCAAGTCCAAATGCTACAATCAGAAAAATCTTAGATGGTACTGTATTTAGAAAACCTATCACAATAGATACTATAATACCTATTGTACCTGGATGGAAAAAACCAATAACAATTGCCAGACATTCTTTTGGAGATATCTATGTATCAAAAAGTTTTAATGTAGAAGCAGGTACAAAGGCTGAGCTAGTATTTACTGAATCTAACAACAATGAAAAACGTTATACAATTCATAACTTTACAGAAGACGGCATTGTCATGGGTGAATATAATCTAATTCCCTCCATACTTAATTTTGCAGAAACTTGTTTTAAATATGCAATAAGCGAAAAATGTAATTTAATTTTCTCAACCAAAGATACAATTGTAAAAGCATACGATTATGCCTTTAAGGACATTTTTGAAAGATTATACGATACTAAGTACAAAGATGAGTTTGATAAATTAAACATTACTTTCAAATACACTCTGATAGATGATGCTGTATCACAAATAATCAAGTCAAATGGTGATATCATTTGGGCTTGTAAAAACTATGACGGAGATGTTATGAGTGATTTAGTGGCTACTGGTTTTGGAAGTCTAGCATTGATGACTTCTGTATTAGTTTCTCCTGATGGAGTATATGAGTATGAAGCAGCTCATGGCACTGTAAAAAACCATTACTATAAATATTTAAAAGGAGAGCTTACTTCTACCAATCCTGTAGCACTCATATTTACCTGGACAGGGGCATTAAGAAAAAGGGGAGAACTGGATTCAAATAATGACCTAGTTCAATTTACCGATATTGTTGAACAATCAACTATTAATACAATAAATAGTGGAATAGTTACAAAGGATCTATTTGATATTTCAACTGCTAAGAATAAAAAATGGGTAAATACACAGGAATTAATTGATAAAATAGCCGAGGAATTAAAAAGCAAGTTAACTTCAGCCTTAGTCTAAGAAAAGCCTGATATTCAGCATCCGAATATCAGGCTAATTTATTCCCATTCTCAATCATATAAAGCATTATGGTTATAGCAAGTAAATCTGCAGCTCCTCCAGGGCTAATATTTTTATCTATGAAGTATTTATCCATTTCCTCAACAAATAATTTCCCATATGGCTTTAAATATCCACCATGACTTAGGGCAGTATTTGCTTTTTCTTTTACAAATTTAAGAGTCTTCATATCATGTCTACCCAAAATATTGCTGTCCTCGGTGTAAGCCATTAAATTGAGCAACACCTGAACTAATATATCATTTATATGATTTCCCGTATTTATTAAATCTCTAAGTCCAGGCAATGAATATTTTAATACGGTATTAAAGCCATCCTCCACTTCTCCTCGTATTCCTTTAACACCATATTCAATATACAATTTTTCTCCATAAGTAGGTGATTCCTTGCTCTTAGCATTTTCTAACTCTAAGGTTATACCCTTGGCAATCTTCTTTACAAGCACTGATATCTCTTCAGCTTTTATGTTTATACTGTCATTCTGAGCATATAAATTTCCTGAAGCAGCTGAGATTATCCCTAGAGAGAATACCAACCCCTTATGCGTATTAACTCCTTTAGTTGCTTCAAACATATGCTTTTCCGCATCAATACCTAATGGTCTTATGATTTTCAACAATAATGCATAATCATCTTCATCAAATTCAATTCCAGCCATAGTGCATTTATAAAAATAGTTTGTAAGTATCATACTGCTGTCAATGAAAGTAAAGAAATCCATATCCTTGTGAGCACCAGAATTAAACCTATCTACAAGCCCAGGCTTGGGTGATACAGCTACTTCATATATCATTGACTTCGTAGCTAAACTACTTATATACATGCCAAAATCATGGTTATTCATACTTACTCCTTTGCTTACTAATACAATTGTAAATTACAAGTCCAATTTTATTTTATATGATATAGAATATAATATCTTTTAATAAACTATTTTCCAACACTAATTGTTCTTAATACTCAATGCAATCTCTTGACCTTGTTCTGATATTAGAAAATCATAAGTTGTTTTTGGTACTATTTTTTGAATCTCCTTATAATTTCCTTTTTCTAATAATTTTCTAACTCTAGAAGCACTAACTTCTATATTATCTATCTTATATCTAGGTATTTCAATTACTTCTATACCTTTCTTATTCAGGAACTCAATCATCTGTTTATTATATTCGTTTGTTACTTTACAAAAGGGTTCAGTACCTACAAATCGTTTTTTTATATTCAATCTCTTTACAATATATTCATAGAATATACTCAAATCAAGAGTACAATTTATGTTATCTACATTTTCTTTATCTTTAATAAAATACGATGGAAAAGTCGCCGATGATATTAAATAATCCGAAGTTTCATGTACAATTACATTTTTTAAATTCCTAACTCCCATTTTAACTAGTTTAACTCTTACATCTGTTGGAAAGGCACTTTTGTTTTCAGATAAAACAAATACATGCAATAAATCACACTCTTTACTAGCTGCCTTTATTAAATACTCATGCCCTTTTGTAAATGGATTACAGTTTACAACTATTGCACCTATTTCATCTCCATAATATGGAGACTTAAGGCTCTCTATAAATTTCACTATCCCACCTTTTATATTCTCCATAAACAAAACATCCTCGGTGGATATAATTGTATAAAATCCCAAATCAGTAAACATTACCTGATTTTTAGGTTTGGTAAATAAGAAAATATGATGCTGATTATTATTATAACATTCATCAACTAGTCTAGTTACTATTTTAGCAGCTAACCCTTCTCCTTGATATTTATCTGAAACAGCTACACATTTTAATACATTACCTTCTAGTGACCCTGTTGCAATTATATCATCGTCTTGATTAAATAAGCAAACAGAAAATTCGATTCCTTCATCATATATCAGTTCCATCTTAGTAAGGAAAGTTTTCAATTTTCTCAACGTATATCCGACAAAAGGATATCCACATCTTATACTAATATTATTATATTCCATCTAAACATTCCCCTTTATATTAATTAAGGCATCACTGTAATAGCAATGCCTTAATGATTATCTCTTAATTTGTCTTATCACATCTATAACAGAACCATCTCTATATTCTACTATAGCAACTACCTTATCAGTACATTCAATTGGTTTAGGTACACCTGTAACTTCAATTGCCATTTGATGCAATTCTTCTATAGTTCTTAGCTTAACACTTGATTTTTCAAGATTTTCTTTTAATATTTCATAATTTTTATGTCTAGGATTTATTGCTACACCAGCTTCAGTGACAACTACCGCTATTGTTTCACCTGGTGTACATAGAGTAAACACCTTATCGACAATAGACGGTGTTCTTCCTCTAAATAGAGGTATTGTTACAATAGATACATCTGCACCTGCAGCAACATCAGGACCCCCTCCTAGTCCTCCAAGCATTTCTCCGCTTGAACCAGTTAAAATATTTACATTAAAATCTGTATCTACTTCTAGTGCTGCCAATACTCCTATATTTAACTTGTTCAAAGCACATCCCTTATTATGTGGATTTGCATAAACTCCATTATCTGTTTCTACAATAGTACGGCTTTCAGATAATGCCTTAGCTGCTTCTGCATCAAAAGATTGAACCGCTAAAACCACATTTATTAATCCTTCTTGATTCATTCTTGAAATAGCTGCAGGAATACCTCCTAATGCAAAGCTAGCCTTTATATTATTTTCTATCATTCTTTCCCTTATATAATTTGTACATGCAATAGAGATTGCACCCGCTCCAGTCTGAAATGAAAATCCATCATAAAAGAATCCTGAGTTTGCTATTACATCTGCTGTGACTTTAGCAATTTTTAAATCTCTAGGGTTCTTTGTTACTCTAGCAGAACCTTTCCCTATTAATTCATTATTTCCTATTTGATCAATAACTACTACATAGTCTACTTCATGTTGTGAAATTGATGCAGGTACACAAGGATATGGTACTAGTGTATCTGTTATTACTACAACCTTTTCAGCACTTCTAGCGTCAATCATTGCATAGCCCAATGAACCACAGGCATTTTTCCCTATAGAACCAGTAGCATTGCCATAGTCATCACTTGCAGATGCCCCAATAAATGCTACATCTATATTTAATTCTCCAGATTCTATAGCCCTAGGTCTACTTCCATGAGTACGTAAAATTACTGGTTGATCCATAATTCCATCTATTACTGCATTTCCCAATTCACCTCTTATACCACTAGCTTCAATTCTTGATATAGTGCCATCCTTCACGAAGTCTACAATAGATGGATTTTTAATATTTACAACTGCACTAGGTGCAAAGGTTAAGTTCTTAATTCCTAGTTTTTGAATTTCTTTTAGTACCAATCCTACAATGTAATCTCCTTCTCTAAAATGATGGTGAAAGGAAATTGTCATACCATCTTTTAAACCAGTAGCCAAAATTGCATCTTCTATAGAAACCTTTAACTTACTTTCTCCAGGAAGTATTTTAGATTGCTTTTTCATAACTTTTATATTTGCATTTGGATTAATACTATAAGGCCCAGAATATGCAACGAGCTTTCCCCCATTAATTTCTTCTGGAACTTCTCTTCCTAAACTATTAATCATCATAGTAGTCACCTCCTATTTTGATGCCAGCAGCCTTAGCTCTAGCCATAAGTGTACGTGCTCTTTTTACCATAGGCTCGTCTATCATACTTCCTTCTAGAGCAATAGCACCTTTATTTTGTTTTTTACCTTCTTCTATAATATCAAATACTTTTATTGCATATTCAATTTCTTTTTTTGTCGGTGTGAAAATCTTATTGACAGGATCAATCTGTCTAGGATGTATTAGATATTTACCGTCAAATCCGAGCTTCTTAATTTGTTTAGTCTCCTCAATTAATCCTTCCTCATCATTGATATCAGCATACACGGTATCTATAGCTTGTACGCCTGCAGCTCTGGCAGCTAGTAATATTGTATTCCTACCATAAAATAATTCTAATCCATCCTTAGACCTCTCAGTCATCAGGCTAGCTGTGTAATCCTCTCCACCAAGTGAAATCGCTACAATCCTTGGACTAGAAGTAGCTATTTCTCTGGCATTTAATACTCCAATATGGGATTCCATACCCGCTATTATCTTAGTACTACCTGCCTCTATGCCTGCTTGTACCTCAATTTTTTTTATATATGCACATGCATCTAACACATCTTGAGGTGTTTCAATCTTCGGAAATCTTATAACATCAGGTTTTGATCTTACTATAGCTTCTAAATCTTGTTTGCCAAATGGTGTATTTATTGCATTTACTCGTACAATAACCTCTTTATCCCTAGGTCTATGATATCTAACTGTATTATAAACTAAAAACCTTGCAACATCCTTTTGATCAAGTGGAACTGAATCTTCAAGATCATAAATAATACAATCCTCATCATAATAAGGCGCCTGAGCCATATTTACAGGGCTTGCACCACTTACATATAATAATGATCTTCTCAATTTTACATCTGACATTCTCTTCACTCCCTTCCCCAATCGTAATCATATATTTCGGCTGCTCTACAAAGTGCTGCCTGCATTCTAGCTCTAATTACATGATCTAGGGCACCTCTATCGTTTATTTCAATAATTGCATTCTCCACCTTGAAATCGGATAAAACATCTTTTACTGTAGTCAATATTGCATCCCCAAATTGTGTCTTAACAATACTCTCCAGATTGATTATTAGACCCTCATCAGTATTGGGTTTTGCAACTATTTGAATATCACTTGATTCCAAAGTGCCTACTCGAGCTACCTTTTTAAGTTTCATCAATATTCCTCCCTTCATCTCCTATGCATATTATTTAAACAAGCAATTTATATGCCAACTTTTCTGAAAGTAAACAACCTGCCAATTACCTACAATTCAATGCAGTTTATATTTTTTTAATGAATTGAAACATCATTTTTAACCAATTGTTGCAATTAGTTGCATAGTAACCTTATAAACAGCTGTATACATATTTACTTGGAATGAGATTTATGATATTATCCTAAGTAAAGCGTTGCAGAGTATTAAACATCTTGCAACGAAGGAGTTTTTATTATGAAAAATGTTTTATTTTTAATCCCCATTAACTCGATGACGGAAGAAACTAGAAATAGATATTCCCAAATAGACCCCCATGTAGATTTTATATTTTCTAATACAGATTCATTAAGCTCTGTTTTAAATGATAAAATGACTAATAAAATTAAGATAATAGCAGCTAGAGCTAACTCTGCTAAGGTCGTCAAAAGGCTGTACCCACATACTAAAGTAATCGAAATCCCAATTACAGGATATGATGTAATCAGGTCTTTTAATGCAGCTAAATTCTTTGGTAAAACTATTGCTATTATAACAACGACTGCAGATGTATCTGGACTTGATGTTTTTAGCGACGCCTTTAATATAAAAATTTTAAATTACTTAGCAACACCTCCTGACAAATTAGAATCTGTCGTTAAAGATGCCCTTTTTCAAGGTGCAGAAGTAATAGTAGGAGGAGCATTAACATGCAGAGTAGTTGAAAAATTAGAACATAAATCTACAACTCTATTATTGGGACCAGAAAGTGTTCAACGTACCCTTCAGGAAATAAGAAATATTGAAGAAGCACTTGAATTGGAGGCGTCAAGACAAGGATTTGTTAATAAATTAATGGACAATATCGTTGAGGGTGTTATATCTCTAGATAAAAATCAAAACATATTATCCATTAATTCAGTTGCAGAAGGTATTTTTGGAATTAAAGAGGAAGACAGTACTGGTATGAATATTAAGGATTCTTTGCCTTTTCTACAAAATCCAAGTAGTATAGATACATTCGAAAGTGTATCAAATGGAATAGCTACGGTTAATGATGTGAACATTGTATTCAATAAGCTTCCAATCAAAATAGATGAGAAATATTATGGTGATATTATTACACTTCATGAAACTAACAAGGTCCAAAAAATGGAAAATGCTATTAGAAATCAGATATATGCCAAAAATCATGTTGCACAATATACTTTTAATGATATTATCGGCAATAGCAAAGCTATTAAAGATACAATCTATATGGCAAAAAACTATGCAAAAACAGAATCCAATATTCTTATAAGTGGTGAGACAGGAACTGGAAAGGAATTATTTGCACAAAGTATACATAATGAGAGCAATAGAAAAAGCAATGCATTTGTTGCAATTAACTGTGGAGCATTACTTGATAATTTATTAGAAAGTGAGTTATTCGGATATGTGGAAGGAGCCTTTACAGGTGCAAACAAAAAGGGAAAAGCTGGTGTTTTCGAAATAGCCCACGGAGGTACTATATTTCTAGACGAAATATCTGAAATGGATTATAAGAATCAAGCTAGTTTATTAAGAGTCATACAAGAAAAATATGTGGTAAGACTAGGAAGTCATGATATAATTCCAGTTGACGTGCGAATTATTGCAGCAACTAACAACAATTTGAAAAATTTAGTTCAAGAAAATAAATTTAGAGCAGACCTTTATTTTAGATTAAATGTTCTAAATCTTTTATTGCCACCACTTAAAGCTAGAAAAGGTGATATCTTAACATTCATAAAATTATTTATAAACACTAGCCAATCTAAATTTAAAGATAAATACGTTTTGCATAAAGAAGCAGTTGAACTTCTTAACAACTATTCCTGGCCAGGTAATGTTAGAGAACTAATGAATATAACCGAAAGAATACTGGCAACTTCAACTTCACCAATTATCACCAAAGAATTTTTACAAGGTATTATTGATCCAGAATATATGTCAACTTCTAAAGATGCGAACAAGTCAAAAGATAATTATTCAATAAAGGAACAGATGCAAATAGATGAAATTGTCAAGGCACTTAAAAGTACAAAGGGTAACTTATCAAAAGCCGCTTTACTCTTAGGCATAAATAGATCTACTTTGTGGAGGCGCATGAATAAATACAAGCTTAATTGATAAAAGACTAGAAATTAAAACTCTAGTCTTTCCAAACCTAAGATGATTTTTCTTTTTTCAAATAGGACATTGCAAATCCTGCAAATCCTGCCACTGCTGAAAATCTTATCGCCCACAATTTTAGACCCTCATAGACACTTATAGATAGTGCTCCGTTAAGTGTTATTATACTAAATAGTTGTACCAATACTATTATTGCACCTAATACCATAAATAAGATTAGTGATACAGTGAATATTGGAAGTATTATTTTTCTTAAATTTTCCTTCATTGCTCATTACCTCCTCTAATTAATGAATAAGTGGAATTATCCCGCCTGCAATCAACATGGCAATTAATATTGTTGGAGCTGCATATAAAAATACTAGTTGTTTAAATATTACAGATGGTTTTTCTATCCCAGATATACCACATGATATATATATCGGTGCTGAATTAGGTGGTATACAACCTTCATTACTAAATAGAAATAACAACACAGTACATGCGACAGATGGTGCTGCACCAATGCTTCTTAATGCTAAGTACCCTACAGAACCTACAGCTGTTGTTGCTGCTGTTCCTGTAAAAGGTCCGACCATCATGGTAATCAAAGCGGATATAGCAACTATAACTATAACTGGTGATAGATTACCTAGTTGTTCAAAAACAGCAGTTATTTCTCCTTCCAAGCCTAATTTTATTAAAACTCTGCTCGCTGCAAATGCAAAGAATAAAAGAGCTCCTGTTTCCCCAAACTTTCCAACAGCCTCCTGATTGATTTCATACCAGCCTTTCAAAGTCTTTGGAAGATATTTCCTCCCCTCAAATATGGCTATCAAAGAAATTAGAACCGGTATCCAAAGAATAAGCGAAATGCTATCTAATCCATCAGCACCGTAGGATTCAATACCCTCTAAGAGCTTTACTAAAGGACCTGTTGTTAACAATACAGGTATCGCCACACCTAAAAATATCAATAACGATTGCCAGCCGTTGCTCATTGCGGTTCCTATAGAAGGAATTGCATCCTTTGATAATCCCTTAATCTTATATTTACTAACGAAATAACGTACTACTATTAATCTATAAATCAAAACAATTATAGCACCTGACATCAATGTTACATAAAGCTGGGCACTTGTAAGCTCAGCTGCTATAGTCGGCATACCCAACAATAAAAACATTGATGAGGAAGGTGGGAAAACCATACCTAACCCTGCATTACCTGCAACTATAGTAGTAGCAGTTTCATCAGACCAACCTGTTTCCTTCATCCATGGTATGGTAATAGATCCTACAGCTGCAGCATTACCTGAACCAGAACCTGATATCATCCCAAATAATGCACTTGCAATTGTAGATACATATCCAGAACCACCAGGTAATCTTCCAAGTAAACTATTTAAGATATTAACTAATCTCGAAATTATTCCAGTCTTGCCCATAATATAAGACATATATGTAAATGCCATAGCGGCAAATACTACCTCTTGCTTAGAGGCAAATGATATCCCTTCTATAAAATAAGAGATTGCCTGTCCTTGTGAAAACTGTGAAATAATTAATAGTAACAAAAAAGACCACATCATAGATTCAGCCATCTTTCGTTTCAAAACGGTATTAATGAATAAAATCGATAAGATGTAGAGAATTAATGAAATAATACCAACACCCATAATTTCATCTCCTTTTGCAAAATTTTATTTATTATTTGATATACCTAGATTAAATAAACAATTCACCCCCTGTATTGAAATATTAGATATATTCTTTTTTATATGAATTATATATTGCAAGATTAATGCCAGAGATATTTGTACGATATTATTTCATTAGAACTCTAATTTTTACCATAATCATCTATTATTACAAAAGAGTTTTTTTATTATTACACCACATTATTCGCGATACTCATCATATGTTGCATATTGTTGTATATATCGATTATATCGTTGCATATTGTTTCAATGCGAATTTAAAAAGGTGATAGAATTTAATCCTATCACCTTAAAATAATTTAGAAAATTATATCCTTGCAACTCCAGTTTCAATTGCCGCCTTCTTAACAGCCTCTGCTACAGCCTTAGCCACATTCTTATTTAATGCATTTGGAATTATAAAATCTTCGCTCAGTTCTTCACCTACCATATTCGCTATTGCGTAAGCCGCTGCTATATTCATTTCACTGTTAATATCACTGGCTCTTGCATCCAAAGCTCCCCTAAAGATACCAGGAAATGCTACTACATTGTTTATCTGATTTGCATAATCTGAACGACCTGAACCTACTACTGTTGCTCCTGCTTGTTTTGCTACATCAGGAAATATTTCTGGGATAGGATTGGCCATTGCAAATACTATAGCATCCTTGTTCATCGAATTTACCATTTCCTCACTAACAACATTACCTGCTGAAACCCCTATAAATACATCAGCATCTTTCATCGCATCAGCTAATGAACCTCTTTTATTCGATTTATTGGTTATCTTAGCTAATTCTTCTTTAACTCCAGTATTACCTTCACGCCCATTATAAATAATTCCCTTCCTATCACACATTATTACATCTTTAACCCCAAGACCTAAAAGCATCTTAACTATAGCTCCGCCAGCTGCTCCTCCACCATTTATTACTACACTTATATCTTCAAATTTCTTGTTTACAATTTTAAGTGCATTGATTAGTCCAGCACTTACCACGACTGCTGTACCATGCTGGTCATCATGAAATACAGGAATGTCAAGCACTTCTTTTAATCTTTTTTCTATTTCGAAACATCTTGGTGCAGAAATATCCTCTAGATTTATCCCTCCAAAGGTAGGTGATATCCTCTTTACCGTTTCAACAATTTCGTCAACTTCCTTGGTATTGAGGCATATAGGCACGGCATTGACATTACCAAATTCTTTGAACAATATAGACTTTCCTTCCATGACAGGCATAGCTGCTTCTGGTCCAATGTCTCCAAGACCCAGTACTGCAGTTCCATCAGTGACTACTGCGATAAGATTACCTTTTGCTGTATACTTATAGGCGTTTTCTCTGTCCTCATGAATTTTTTTACAAGGCTCTGCTACACCTGGTGTATAGGCAATACTCAAATCATCCCTTGTCTCTACCTTAACCTTTGAAACTACTTCAATCTTGCCCTTGTTTTTCTCATGCATTTCCAAACTTAATGCTGCATAATCCATTTTATTACCTCCTAATATGTAAAAATTTTATTATATTATGACTATCTTTGTTAAAAACTCTAGTACTATATATATTATAACAATATTCTCATACCCAAGTATAACATATTGTTATCAATTATCTAATAACACCATATACAATATATTGCATATGATGATGTATCCATACTACTCTAAATGATAATGTTTTAAAATCGTAAAACTCCACTTTATCTTACCGTAAATTCTTTAACCAATTCTATTATAAAGGTATTTATTGTTCAGTTACAACAGGTAATGTAGAGCCGCCATAGGGCATTATGAGCACCTTTACTTCATCACCTAATTCTTTAATTGCTACATCATATGCTTGCTGTACAGTATCATAAGGCTCCATAAAAATCGACTTTACTAAACCAGGATCCAATTCTGATACCAAAAATATTTTAGCTTTCTTTAACACTAGTGCAATAGCTGCAGCCTTATGTCCCCCGAGTTTAAAGTTTTTCTTGATTCTATTGATTATGTCATCTGGAGTATTGGCTTCAGTCATCCATTCCTCAAATACTTTATTTCCAAATCCTTCTTTGCATGAACCAACTAGGATAATTATCCCACCTTCTTTAACTGCATGTTTAGCATTATCAAGAGCCTTTTGGACTTGATATAAGTTTAAATCCTTTGGTGCACCTCCTTGAGATACTATAACAATATCAGCTTTTTCCTTAAGCTCTTTTTTATAAATTTTATCTAAGAACTTACAACCCTCTCTGTGCGCATCAATAAAATCTCCTGCAACTGAATATATGATTTCTTTTTTTTCATTTAATACCACATTAACAATATAATCAATTGGACAATATTTAATTGCTTCCTCTAAATCTTCTCTTACTGGATTTCCTTCTAATTTTCCAGTTTTAGCATCATCAAGCACCATTTTACTGTGGTTTGCCTGAATAGCACTTGGTGTTGATACACCTGGCATTATAGCTTTTGCTCCACCACTATATCCAGCAAAATAATGATATTCAATATTTCCTACACAAATCCTTCTATCTGCCTCAGCCACCACCCTAAAGATATCAACTGGGGTTCCAGATTTAGTAATTCCCATTCTTATACAATCATTAGAATCAGAATCTACACATTTAACCTCATTGTAAACCCTTTGACCTAAAATTTTTATCTTTTCTTCATCAGTATGTGGCCTATGGCTACCTAAAGCCAATACAACTGTAATATCCTCTTTTTTAGCTCCTGATTCATAAAGCTCATCCAGAATACTAGGTATTATTTTATAACTTGGAACAGGCCTGGTTATATCACTAGTTATAATGACAATTTTTTCTCCTGGTTTTACAATGTCTTTTAGTCTTTCAGTACCAATGGGATTTGACATTGATCTTTTTACCTCTGCTTCACCTAATAGACTAACTTCAACTTCATTAGCTACTAATACATCCATAAAATGTTTGTCAGGTATTTCAAATTCTTGTTGTTGTACACCAAATCCTACGGAAAATTTCATATCATTCACCTCTTATAATATTTAAAATAGATACTTTCAAAACCCATAACCTGCATAAATACAAGATTTGCAGAAGTTACCTTAGTATGACTACATTTTTATGCCTAATAGGTCTGTAAACTTTACAGACCTATTAGAATTTGCAAGTTAATCAATTAAGTAAGAACTATCGCTTAACTTTGAGGTACAGAATTAAAATAATGGAAATACTAAATTTACATAAATAATATAAGCTGGTATTAATATGAGAGAAATTGACCAACCCATGGTAAATAGACTCTTAACATCATACCCGCCTGCACCCATTGTTATTGGTATTGCAGGTGTTGCACTAGGTGACATAAACGCTGTTAAAGATCCTGCTGTAATCAAAATCAGTAGTCCCGTTGGGTCTGCTCCCATAGACTTAGCAACTAATAAAGCAATTGGAGCAAAAATATTTATAACTCCTTGATTCAACATAAATTGTGTTAGAATAAAAGGTATTATGAAAAATAAAGAACTAATCAGTAGAGCATTCTGTCCTCCTCCTAGTGTATTTGATAACAAGTTTCCCACAAAGTCACCAGCACCTGTTGAAATTAAAGCATTTGCCATACCATTTGCACCAACAAACATAAGACCAATATCTATTGCCATTGCTTCTATAGCTTCTTTTCCTGACATTACACCAAATACTACTTCAAGTAAACATGCTGTCAAAACTATTTGCCATGAAGGAATACCAAGTTGCGTACTAAAAGCGAGTCCTAAAATCGTTCCAAAGAATAAAATTCCACCCATTACATTTTGAAAAGGAGTAATGTTCTTTTTAGTGTTGTTATCATTATTTTTATTAGCTGTTTTTATTTCCGTAATTGGTTTATCAGGTGTAAACCTAGGTGCTATATAAATAGCCCATGCTAGAACAATGAATAACATCGGCCAACGGCCAATAGTGAACTTAATTGCATCGAAATTACTTGCAAAACCATATGTTTCTAATAATCCGTTAAATACAGCAGCCTGACTTATAGCAAACCCAAAAGGAAGAATTGCACAACCTGCAATACATACTATTGCTAAAGGAAACTGTGCTTTAGAAGGACTTATTTTATATTCTTCACAAACTGCATCCATAATGGGAAAACATATTGCATATGCAACCATTGGACTTGTAATCAAACTTGTTACTATAGCTCCAAGAATAAGTACTCCTGAATAAGCTAATTTAAAACTTCCTTTAGTAATTTTTCTAATAAAGCTAGAAATACTATTAATTAATGTGGTTCGCCTTAATCCTGCTGCAACGACAAACATGCCTACAATAATGACAACGTTAGCATTTCCTATTGAACTTAACACAATCTCCGGTTCAATACTTTTTGTTAATACTAAAGCCATCAAACTAAGCATTGCTGTAATACCAAGGGGCCAGATGTTAATTGCATACAATATAATAGAAATCACAAAGATAATCAAAGTTACTACCATACTATTCATATTTATTATCTCCCTATTAGTTATTTAGTTATTTTTTGAGCTTCCTGACCAATTATTTGGTTCTTTTGACGTTTTTTACGCGGAGTAAATATTTTATTTCCAACGCATGTGTACATAGGTATTATTCTTTCATCACCTGTTATTGTTTGTCTTGCAGAATCTATATAAGTATATTTACCTTTCTCAATCTGAAAAACAGTAAAATCTGCTGGTTGTCCTATCTCAATTTTTAAACTTTTATCTTCTAAATTAAGAAGCTTTGTAGGCGCAACTGTCACCAACCTTAATATTTCGTCAATCTCTATACCAAGACAAAGTATCTTTGATAATGTGGTTGGTAGATCATAAACAGGACCATCTACATTACCAACATGTAAATCTGATGATATAATATCCATTTTAAAACCTTGTTCAATCGCACTCTGCGCAACTTCAAATGAAAAACTGTTTGTACCATGGCCAATATCAAAAATAACTCCACGTTCTTTTGCTTCCCATACAGCATCTTTTACTTTTCCATTACTATCTAAAATTCCTGAACTTGACAATGCAAAACAATGTGTAAAGACATCACCTTTTTTCATATAGCTTAAAATAGTTTCTGTTGATAATTTAGATCTTGTTGGATGAACACAACATGTTGTATTCAATTCTCTAGAGAGCTTACTAACCACTTCCAAAGCAGATAATGGGTCTGAGCACATATTGTCAGTAATTCTTACCTTTACCCCCATAAGTTCTGATTTGTATTTGTTAAAGATAGACTTGAATAAATTAATATCTATGTTTGACATGTCAGTTAACTCATATCCTAAAATAGGTATTCCAATTTTTGAAATGTTTAGATATGACTTATATTTTAAATCTGTATTTAATCGGACATAATCATAAAAGTCTTCGAAGTTCTCAGCTCCTGCAGTACCAGGGTCAATTGCATATGTCACGCCATTTGGAATAAGATAAGTCTGTGGGTCTACGCCTATACATTTGTCATCATAATAGATATGTACATGAGCATCAACCCACCCAGGTGTGACTATCATCCCATCCGCATCGATTATTTTTTCTGCTTGCATGTCTGGAGAATTTGATACCTCTTTAATGATTCCATCTTCTACAAAGATGTTTCCTCTTTTTAATACACCTGATGTCACATCTAAAATAGAGGAATTTTTAACAACATAGTCTTTTATCATATCATCATCCTTCTTATGTTTTTTAGCGCGCTATTTAAGTTAATGTTATAAGTCATATAACTATTTGTCAAATATATTATTTATTGATTTCTATAGGTTTTTTTGATAATATAAAATTGACCAAAGGAGGAATGAAAATGACTATATTGCAAATGAGGTATTTTCAGGCTGTTTGTAATAACAATAACAATATTTCAAAAGCAGCAAAGGCCATCAACATTTCACAACCTTCAATATCAAATGCCATAAAAGAATTAGAAAATGAATTCGGTATAAGATTATTTACGAGAGCAAATAGAAGCTTAAGTTTAACATTCGAAGGAAATAGATTTTTAGAAATGATAAACAAATTCTTGGAGCAGTTCGATAGTATTACACAAATTATGATGGATTTAGGAGAAAAGAGAAATCTAATTAGACTTGGTATACCTCCATTACTAGGGTATCTTATATTACCTAAAATATATACAAATTTCTCTAAACTTTATCCAAATACAGAGATATCTATAATCGAAGCAGGCAGTAGTGTGCTAATGGAAAACATACGAAATAATATTTGTGACATTGCTTTTGTTCCTCATAGAGATACAATCCCCTCTGAGTTTAAATCATTACCAGTGCTAAAACTGGAGACAGTTTATTGTGTTTCAGAAAACCATTCATTAGCAGTTTATGATCACATAGGCATTGAAAATCTTGCAAATGAGCCTCTTGTTATGTTTAAAGACTCTTTCGTATTAAATAAAGTTATAATGAATCTATTTAAGGAAAAAAATATTTCTCCTAATGTCGAACTTTTTACAGATCAGCTTTCAACAGCACAAAAACTTATCAGAGAATGTATTGCAACTGGATTTATGTCTAAGGAAATTGCCGAATCAATGACTGGAGTAAAATCCATTTCCTTAGAAAATCCTTTGTATTTTACTTACAGTATAATATGGTCAAAAAACTGTTATATGTATAGTGGTATGAATGACTTTATTGAATATGTGAAAAAAAGTGAAATGAGGATGTTATTGGCATAAACAAAGGACTGCTCACTGAATAATCAGTGTGACAGTCCTTCTAGTATATCAGTTCCTATAATTTTTCTACAAAGTTCTTTCCAAATTCTTTACATGCTTCCTTGCCTTCATCATCAGGCACCCATAGGATTTTCAATCCATCCTGTACTACATCCAGCTTTGCGGCTTTTATTTTTTCTTCTAATATACCTACTGATTCTCCTGACCAACCATAGGAACCAAAGGCAGCAGCCTTCTTATTTTTAAAGCCTAGTCCCTTTACCATTTCTAGAATTCCGCTTGTTGCATGCATTATAGTTTTGTTAACAGTGGAACTTCCAAATAGGATTGCCTTGGACTTAAAGATTTCTGTAATTATATCATTCTTATCAGTATTAGCTGCATTGTATAATTTGACAGCAACATCTTTGTCTACAGACTTAATACCTTCAGCTATCTTTTCAGCCATTCTTCTTGTTGCATTCCACATAGTATCATATACTATTGTTATTTGATTTTCCTGATAAGCATTAGCCCATTCCATATATTTTTCAACGATTTGTGCCGGATTATTTCTCCAAATAATACCGTGGGATGTTGCTATCATATTTAATGGTAAGTTGAAACTAAGTACCTCTTGAATCTTTTTAGTTACAAATGTACTAAAAGGTGTAAGTATATTAGCATAATATTTAATACACTCGTTAAATAGTTCTCCCTGGTCAACTAGGTCATTGAACATTAATTCCGAAGCATAATGTTGCCCAAATGCATCATTGCTAAATAATATATTGTCTCCGCTCATATATGTCATCATACTATCAGGCCAGTGCAGCATTTTTGCTTCTACAAAAGTCAATGTGGAATCGCCAATATCTAGGGTATCCCCAGTTTTGACTTCAACAAAGTTCCAATCCTCGTGATAATGACCCTTTAAAATCTTTTTGCCATTTGATGTACAATAGATAGGTGTATCTGGTATCTCCTTCATCAATAATGGAAGAGATCCGCTATGGTCTATTTCTCCATGCTGCGCAATTATATAATCAATTTCCTTTAGGTCTATTTCCTTTTTTAGGTTTTCAATGTACTCCTTATCAAACGGTTTCCAAACTGTGTCTATTAGCACTGTTTTCTTGTCTTTAATTAAATAGGAGTTATATGATGAACCTTTATGTGTTGAATATTCATCTCCATGAAAGCGTCTTAATTCCCAGTCAATTTTCCCTACCCAGGTAACCTTATCTGTTAATTTAAAACTCATTAAAAGCCCTCCTTTTATTATTTATCTATTATTACCCGTTTTTTGAAATTTTAAGATAATAATATAAATGAAACTATATTTCTTCTAAAGCTTCAATATCCAATAAAACAATTCTCTTATTGCCACTTTGTTTAATCAAGCCTTGCTCTTGAAAGGATGTCAATTTCCTGCTTAATGTTTCCTGACTCATTCCTATCTGAGATGCAAAATCTCCTCTTTTCATATTCAAAATGACTTCGTTTCTTTCATTTGCCATCTTAATAAGCATTTGTGCAAGCCTTGTTTCAACGGAATTTAAATTTATATCCTCTATGAGATTTTCCGCCTGTTCCAATCTCCTGCTCAATTCCTCCATTACTTTAAAAGCTATAGAGGGATACTTAGAGATAATTTTCTTTAACTTCTTTCCTTCAATTATACACATAGTAGACTTTTCTAACACTTCTGCATTGTCTGTCATTGAAGTGGGACTAAAAAGCGAGAGCTCTCCCATAAACTCTCCGGGGCCAAGGACTCTTATTACCTGTTCTTTGCCATTTGCAGCAATCCTTGATATCTTTACCCTCCCCTTATGAATCACATAAAGTCTTTCTCCAAGATCACCAACAGTATATACCATTTCACCTTTTTCATAAGTTTTATCAGTGGTAATCATAGCAATTTCCATCATTTCATCATTTGTCAAATTACTAAATATGGGTACTATTTCAATACAATTATGTCCCAATTTTACCCCCCCTTTATTCGAGACCATCGGAAAAGTCATCATATAATGATTCTAGTTTTTGTTATCCCGAGCGTAGTCATGGGAATCTCCGAATTTCAATACTTTCAAAAGAGTAGATTTCTCCATTCCACTTCGTTCCAGTCGAAATAACATAAGAAAGTTGGTTTTTCGATAGTCAGAGTGATACTTTTAAGTTTTTTATAATACCTGTTTTCTAGATCTGCCATTGTCTCCATATCCTAGAAGTCTCACTGCATTTAGTATTACCAATAATACGGATAGTTCATGAATCAACATCCCAAATGAAAGATTCACTGTTTTTATTAGAACTCCCGCAAGAAGTAAAACCGCAACTAAGATTGCAAAATAGATATTTTGCTTCATATTCCTTACGGTAGCCCTGCTTAATCCTATGGCGTGAGAAAGCTTTTTTATTTCTGCTGACATCAATACTACATCTGCAGTTTCCATAGCCACATCTGTTCCTGCACCACCAATTGCTATACCTAAGTCTGCAGATGCCAATGCTGGTGCATCATTAACTCCATCTCCTACCATACCTGTTCTTCCATATTTCTCTTTAAGATTAGTTAGTACATTGACCTTATCCTCCGGTAAAAGTTCAGCGTAGAAATCATCTAACCCTAGTTCACCAGCTATTGCGTTTGCAGCTCTTGTATTGTCCCCAGTTAGCATCACTATTCTTTGTATCCCAAGGGATTTAAGATTTAGAATTAGCTTCTTTGCATCCTCTCTTACAACATCGGCAATTGATATGATGCCAAGTATTTTTTTACTATTTCCTAAAATAACAGCTGTTTGACCTTTTCCTTCTTCGGATAACAAATATGATTCAATATCTCTAGAGCTCATATTATTTTGTTCCAATAATTTTCTGTTACCAATAAAGTAGCTTTCACCATCAAAGTCAAACTTTAACCCTTGACCTGCTATAATCTCTACATTTTCTGGCTTTTCCTCTATATTACCTAATTTCTCTTTTGATTTATTTGTTATAGCTCTTGCCAATGGATGCTCAGAGTAAGATTCACCAATAGCAGCTAATCTTAATAATTCATTTTCATCTATGTCAATTGCCTTGATATGGGTAACGGAGGGTTTACCTATGGTCAAAGTTCCAGTCTTATCAAAAGCCAAAACTTTTACTGTGCCAAGCTTCTCCATTACATCTCCACCCTTAACAAGCACTCCATGCTTAGCTCCGTTTCCAATTCCTGCTACTATTGAAACAGGGGTAGAGATTACTAATGCTCCCGGACAGGCAATAACTAACAATGTCAATGCCAATACTAAATCTCTTGTTATTAAATATAAAGCTATAGCTAGGACTATGATTCCAGGAGTATAATATTGTGAAAATCTTTCCAGAAACTTCTGAGTCTTAGCTTTTTTATCCTGTGCATCCTCTACCATTTGTAGAATTCTTGCAAAGGTAGTATCCTCACCTACCTTTTCTGCTCTTATAATTAAATATCCAGATTCTATAATTGTACCAGAAAATACTATACTATCTATACCCTTATTAACGGGGAATGATTCACCTGTAATGGCTGCTTGATTTATATATGCAGTTCCTTCCACAATAGTACCGTCAACAGAAATCTTTTCACCTGGTTTTACAATGATGCTTTCGTCCTGTAAAACATCTTCTGGTTTTATTTCAACTTCTGCTCCATCCCTTATTACTCTAGCGGTATCAGGAGCCAAATCCAGCAGAGCCTTTATTGACGACCTGGTTTTTTCTAGAGTCCTTGACTCTAAATAGTCTCCCAGCATAAAGAGATAAGTCACTGCAGCTGCTTCCCAGTACTCTCCAATAAATAAAGCCCCAATTACTGCAATTGTTACTAATGCATCTATTCCTACTATTTTATATCTAACTGCCTGAAAGGCTTTCTTAAATATAGGGACACCTGAGATGATAGTAACCGCCAGCATCAAAACTATAGTGATAGCTTTATACCCAATAAGTTTATTTAGCACAAAGCCTATAGCTATAAGAATAGTTACTATTATAAGTCTCTGGGTCTTATTTATCTTTTTCATTTCAATACCCCATTTCCAATCCAATTATACTATTACTTCTCTCCTAATACCTCAAATCCCAACTTGTCAATTTTAGCTTTTATAAGTTCTGAGTCTATTTTGCTTTCATCATAGGTAACTCTAACTCTCGAAGAATTGAATAGTACTTCGGATTCATTTATACCTTCTGTCTTCTTTAACATACCTTCAATCTTTGCTGAGCATGATGGACAAACTAATTGTTCTAACTGATAAGTTTTTGTAGTCATTATGTTTCCTCCTTGAAATTTTATTTGTTAATCCTATTATAAGGGGTATCGAACAGAATTTCTTTGACTCTGGTCAAATTTTAGAAATTAATTCACATAATTAAATAATACCCCTATCATATAATTTTTATAACATCATAGTTATTTAAAAACCCCAATTATTACTATTATCATCTCATAATGCATATGTTATAATAACTTCATCAGTAGAATTGAGTCTTAATTAAGAGGTGATACAATGTATAGATTATTTATAGTTCTACTAATCGGATATTTCATGGGTTGTTTACAATGGTCCTATATCTTGGCTAAAGGAATAAAAAAAGTAGATATTAGAACCATGGGACTAGGAAATGCTGGTGCTTCTAATACCGTTAGCGTATTCGGATGGAAAATGGGTGTAGCTGTCGGACTCCTAGATATACTAAAGGCAATTATTTCATTATTTATTATAAGGTATTTATTTAAGATTTCATTCATTGAAGAAAATATGCTCAGCTTATATTTAAATGGTACAGGAGTAATACTTGGTCACAACTATCCTTTCCTAATGGGATTCAAAGGTGGTAAAGGAACCGCATCCACTTTAGGCATGCTATTTGGTATAGATTATAGATTGGGAATTATTGGTTTCTTGATAATATTAATAGTCACCCTACTAACTGATTATATCGCATTAGGAACTATGGCTTTAGTCTTATTCTTCATATTAGCTACTATTTATCTCGGCTTTAGCACTACATGCGTTTTAATTACGATATTTATTGCTTTACAAAGCATGTATAAACACTTACCTAATATAAAAAGAATAAGGACTAATGAAGAAATTAGGATAAAAGATGTACTAATGAAGAAATCAAAATCGTAGATTTGCGTAAAAAACGAGTAAATATTCAAATATAATAATGAATATTTACTCGTTTTATATTGTTTTCTACTGATCATTCTTGCTATGTTGTGATACTTCTATCCTATTTAATGCTCGTCTTAAAGCTAATTGAGCATGAACTACATCAGCCCCACGGTCTCTTGCTAGCTTCTCTTCGGCTCTCCTTTTATCTTCCAAGGCACTTTCTAAATCTATTTCAGAGGGCCATTCTGCCTTCTTTGTAGCTACAATTGTATAGTCCCCATCGACACTGATATAACCATCCTCTATAGCAGCTTTCAGTACTTTATCATCCTGATAAATCCTTAATACCCCCATTTTTAATGGTGTAATAATAGGGGTTCTGCCCTTTAGAACTGCTAAATCCCCTTCAACCCCTCTAACAATGACCTTGTTAATATCATCAGAAAAAAACTGTCTTTCAGGTGTTACTATACTGAGATGGAATATACCCATTGCTATTCCTCCTCCAAATTATCTGCTTCCGCTATGACTTCATCTATATTACCCTTCATAAAGAATGCTGTCTCAGGAATATTATCATGTTTCCCTTCAAGGATTTCCTTAAATCCTCTTATGGTCTCTCTAATGGGTACATATTTACCATCTATCCCAGTAAATTCTTCTGCTACATGAAATGGTTGAGATAAAAATCGTTGGACTTTTCTGGCTCTGCTAACTATTAACTTATCCCCATCAGAAAGCTCATCCATTCCTAATATAGCTATAATATCCTGCAAATCCTTATACTTCTGCAATATTTCCTGAACACCACGAGCTACCTGATAATGCTCTTCTCCAACAACTTTAGGGTCTAGCATCCTAGATGTAGAATCAAGTGGATCTACAGCAGGATATATCCCAAGTTCAGATATGCTTCTAGATAATACTGTTGTTGAATCCAAATGCGCAAATGTAGTAGCAGGTGCAGGATCTGTTAAATCATCGGCAGGTACGTATACTGCTTGAACTGATGTAATTGAGCCTCTCTTAGTTGAAGTAATCCTCTCCTGTAGTTGACCCATTTCAGTTGCAAGTGTAGGTTGATACCCTACAGCACTTGGCATTCTTCCAAGCAGTGCTGATACTTCTGAACCAGCCTGAGTAAATCTAAATATATTGTCTATAAACAAGAGTAAATCTTGCCCCTCTTCATCTCTAAAGTATTCAGCCATGGTAAGGCCTGTCAATGCAACTCTCATACGAGCTCCAGGTGGCTCATTCATCTGACCGAATACTAAAGCGGTTTTATCTATTACACCTGATTGAACCATTTCATGATAAAGGTCATTGCCTTCTCTAGAACGTTCACCAACTCCGGCAAATACAGATAAACCACCATGTTCCTTTGCAATGTTGTTTATAAGTTCCTGTATAAGAACCGTCTTTCCTACTCCTGCCCCACCAAACAATCCTACCTTACCGCCTTTAGCATATGGCGCGAGCAAATCAACTACCTTAATCCCAGTTTCAAGAATTTCATTGGAAGTATCCTGCTCTTCAAAGGATGGAGCTGGTCTATGAATAGACTCCATTCTATTAGTTACAACTTCCTCTTTTCCATCTATGGTTTCTCCTAATACATTAAAGATTCGACCTAAAGTTTCCCTGCCTACAGGTACTTTTATTGGGTCACCTGTATCCTTCGCTTCCATTCCTCTGACTAAACCATCTGTGATTCCCATTGAAACACATCTTACAATATCATCACCCATATGTTGAGCTACTTCTACAACAATTCTTTCACCATTCTTATATATTTCAATAGCATTTAAAAGCTCCGGAATTTCATCTTCATTAAATCTAATATCAACTATAGGACCAATCACTTGGACTACCTTACCTATTCCTGTCACAGTACATCTCCTTTCTACTATTTAAGAACCTCGGCACTTGTTACGATTTCATTCAATTCTGTAGTGATAGCTCCTTGACGTGCACGATTATAGCTAATTTTCAATTCTTCAATCATATCTCTTGCATTTTTTGATGCTACTTCCATTGCAATTCTTCTAGATGCCTGTTCACTACATGCTGCTTCTATTAAAGTCCCATAAATACAGCTATTTACATATTTAGGTATTAAATAATCAAGAACTTCCTTAGGAGATGGTTCAAATTCTATGTCCTTATTTTTTCTATCCTCTACCTCCCAAAAATTCACAAAAGGTAATAACTGTCTTATTTCAGGTTCATGGGAAATATTGTTGACAAATCTAGTATAAGCTACTTTTATTTCATCGACTACAAAATTATCATACAATTCAAAAGCTAACTTTCCAATACTTTCAGCATCAGAATATATAGGATCTTCAGTTATTCCTGTAAACCTTTCTCTGATATTGAAATCTGTTCTACTAAAATGTTCTACCGCTTTGGTACCTACCAATATTAAAGATACATCCTTTTCCCTACCTTTACACTCCTCTTCTACAAGCTTGACAACATTGTTATTGTATCCACCTGCAAGTCCTCTATCATCAGAAATTACAATATATAATGAGTTTTTTATTTTCCTATCTTTTAATAGAGGATGATAATCTTTAACCATATTAAAGGTTTGTTGCATATTTTCCAAAACCGTATAATAATAAGGTCTAGTTCTAATTAAACGTTCTCTGGCCTTTATAAGCTTTGCAGAGGAAACCAGCTCCATCGCCCTAGTGATTTGCATGGTGCTACTTATACTCTTTATTCTCCTCTTTATATCTCGTGTTGATTGTGCCATTCTATCACCACCTGGCCTTAAGTGTAGCAAATAATTTCTTAAATTCGTTTATAGCTAACACTATATTCTTTTCAGTTTCATCACTTAAATCCTTTGTATCCCTTATGCTTGATAATATATGAGGAAAATTCTCCTCTACAAATTTAATCAATTCTTCTTCAAATTTTGTAACCATATTTACAGGAATATCTAATAGATATTTATTAATTGCTGCATAAAAGATAATTACCTGATTCTCTACACTCATAGTTTGGTATTGAGGTTGTTTTAATGTTTCCATTATTCTCTCACCCTGGTCCAATCTCTCTCGGGTATCTTTATCCAATTCTGACCCAAACTGTGCAAATGCTGCTAACTCTCTATATTGTGCTAGCTCAAGCTTTAGTTTTTCAGAAACCTTTTTTATAGCTTTTATCTGCGCTGAGCTGCCAACTCTTGATACTGACAATCCAGTATTTATAGCAGGTCTCTGGCCGGCAAAAAATAAATCTGTCTCAAGAAAAATCTGACCATCGGTAATAGATATAACATTAGTTGGTATATAAGCCGAAATGTCTCCATCCAACGTTTCTATAATTGGCAAAGCAGTTATTGAGCCCTTACCATTTTTACTATCAAGTTTTGCCGCTCTTTCCAAAAGTCTAGAATGCAGATAGAAAACATCTCCAGGGAAGGCTTCTCTACCTGGTGCTCTTCTTAACAATAACGATATAGTCCTATATGCAACAGCATGCTTTGATAAATCATCATATACTATCAAAACATCTTTCCCATCTTTCATAAATTCCTCAGCCATTGTTACACCTGCATATGGTGCTATATACTGTAACGGAGCTAATTCACTTGCAGTTGATGCAACAATAATTGTATAATCCATTGCATTATTTTCCTTTAATATCTCTGCTATCTGAGCAACAGTTGACCTCTTCTGACCTATAGCTACATATATACAGATTACATCCTGACCATTTTGATTAATTATAGTATCAATAGCTAGAGAAGTTTTACCTGTCTGCCTATCACCTATAATCAACTCTCTCTGGCCTCTTCCTATTGGAAACATGGAATCTATTGCTTTTATTCCAGTTTGAAGCGGCTCATTAACAGATTCTCTATCAATAATACCTGGAGCCATATTTTCAATTGGTCTATATTTAGCAGTACTTATATTACCCTTGCCATCGATAGGCTGCCCTAACGAATTTACTACTCTTCCTATAAGTTCTTCTCCAACTGGTACCTCTACTATTCTTCCTGCCTTTCTTACTGAATCTCCTTCTTTGATTCCCCGGTCAGTTCCCAATAACACGCAGCTTACGGTTTCACTTTCAAGGTTTAATGCCATACCATATATATCACCTGGAAATTCAATAAGTTCACCTGACATACAAGTTTCAAGTCCATCAATTACGGCAACCCCATCACCTATCTGAATTATGGTTCCTGTATCTATAGGATTAATCTTTTTTTCATATTTATTTATTTGTTCCTTTATAATTTGACTAATATCTACTAGTTCCAATGACATCTTCTAACCTCAGCTTCCTATAATGATACCTCTTTTAAGGTTTTTCTAATTGACCTAAGCTCATTTCCCAATGTTGCATCTATAATCTTTTCCTCAACCTTTAAAAGAACTCCGCCTATAATAGATGTATCTACTTCATTCTCAAGTACGATATCCTTTTGAATCTTTTCACTTAAAACAGATTTAAGCTTTAATTTAGATTCTTTATTCATTGGTACTGCTGTTATAGCTGTTACAGTCACTACATCAGAATATTTTAAAAATATCTTCTTTAATATTTTTAGCATTGGTCCTGAGACATTATCTTTAAAAACATTGTCAATTAAAATTCTCTTTTCATCTTCTCTAACATCAGGACTCATTAAAATTTGCACATATTCTGTCTCATTTTCCAAGATTTCTTTAACTAAATCTAACTCATTATGAGAATCTTCTGATTTATATAGTTCAAGACTAGCATCTACTAAAGAAAAATCACTTATCAAAGAGTAATCATTTTTTTTATTTAACTTAGCCATTCTGATGTACCTACCTCATCAATAAATTTATCAATAAGATAATTTTGTTTATCTACATCTATTTGCTCCTCCATTATCTTAGAAGCAATCATAACAGCCAAATCTACTGATTGAAGTTTTGCTTCTTCAAGTGCGTCCTTCTTTAGTCTTTCAACTTCCATCTCAGATTTTAGAATAATTTCTCTAGCCTCTTGTTTAGCTTCAGATATGATATTATCCTTCATTTCTTCACCAAAACTTCTTGCATTTTCAATTATTTCCTGTGCCTGACGCTGTGTATTATCTATAAAGGCCTCCTGATCTTCTTTCAAAATTATGGCTTGTTCTTTTAAATCTTTTGCATCTTTGATTTCTGATAGGATATAATTCCTTCTTTCTTGAAGATACATATTGACCGGCACATATAAGAATTTCTTATAAAGTAAATATAGAATAAGCAAAGTAATGGCAGTAATTATCATACTTTGCAAATCTGGCATAACCATTACCTTATAATCACCCAAAATAACACCTCCTATATCGTGGAATATATCTATACATATTCCACGATTCTAATTCTATAAAGCACTCAATAGAGGTTGTACAAATAGCAATATGATAGCAATTATTAAACCATATATCGCATTGGTTTCTGTTATTGCCTGACCTAAAATCATAGTTCTAGTTATCTCTGCAGAAGCTTCAGGCTGTCTGCCCACTGCTTCACATGCTTTTCCTGCAGCAATACCTTGACCTAATGCACCCCCAAGACCTGCTAACATCGCAATACTAGCAGCTATTGCTGAACATCCCAATACAAACGCTTCACTTGATATACCTTGTAGCATATATAACTCCTCCCTCCTGTTGTTATTCTGTTGCGCCATCTATAAAAATCATTGTTAGCATAACAAAAATATAAGATTGTAGTATCCCGGTAAATATATCAAAATATAGATGCAGTGGTGCTGTAACTAATGGTGAAAAATAACCTAAAGCACCATGAAGCAATGCCATAATTAAAGAACCACTCATTATATTTCCGAATAAACGAAAAGACATAGATATAGGATTTGCTACTTCAGTTATGATATTTATAGGAGTCAATAAGGCAACAGGCTTTGTAAAACTTTTAAAATATCCTATTATACCACCTGAACTCTTGATTTTAACACCTTGTACTAATACAAATACAAATAGTGCTAAAGTTAGGGTAACGCTATAATCTGACGTAGGTGGCTCAAACCCTAATATTCCAAGTATATTTGCAAAGGCTATGAAACTAATCAAAACTGACATAACCGGTGCATATTGCATCTTATTCTCTCCCATGTTGCTTTTAACCATGTTGTTAATGAATTCCACAAATATCTCTATTACATTCAAAAAATTTGAGGGGGCTTTATCTACCCTAGCCTTCTTTATCTCTTTATTGACCACAATAGCAAGTATGGATAATACAATAGCCACTAAAATCCCATTCATTACCGTTTCAGGTATCACAATTGTTTTCCCATTTAATACAAATGATAAACTCACTTTTAACAACTCCTTGCCTATTAGCTTATGTTAAACCAAACCTAGCATATTCTGGCTTCGTTATAATTTTGGTGATTCTAAAAAATTCCTATCTGCAACACTTAATATATAGATGGCTATTTTAACCATATTGAGACCTATAAAAGTCCCAAATATATTTAGATAATCTGCAACTGCAGAAACTACTAATACTATGAAATATATAAAAAATCTAAATAAATAATTGAATTGGGCGCGACTTTTCGCCCTTGCTGGCTCCATTCTAACTAATTTATTAGCGGAATCATTAATTAAATAGAAGGATAGTATATTGATAGATGTACCAAATATATATCCTAAAATAATAGGATTGGGAGCATTGAAAAGAAATACCATAAACCCCATGACAAAAATACTACAAACGATTACAACCTTAGCTACCTTAAACACTAGGTCTTTATTCATAGAATCACTTCCGATCTAATTGAAAAATCTTGTCTAAAGTTATAAAGTTAATTTTCATATTAAAAGAAGGATTAATCCTTCTTTTAATATTATTCTTTTGAAACTTGATCATTATTGATTTCAGCTTTTAAATTTTTTTCAGCTTCTATTTCTTTCTTTAATCTATCATAATGTTCACGCTCAAACATTTTTCTCTCATAAGCTTCCATACTCATAACAACTAGGTCACCATAACCATTTTTGGTCAAAAAAACTGGCTCTTGTGTTTCATGTACCAACTTTGAGATATCTGCAAAATGATTTCTTAGATCTGAAATCGGACGAATATGTGGCATCAATACACCTCTATTATAAAATTATTATTTGAACTAAATATGAACAAATACTATCATTTTAATCATATTTTTATAAAAATAATAATATCACAATTATGATATAATTTCAATGTGAAACTCTATAAAACATCTGGAATTTAAAAAAACTGTTGACAAAATTTAATTTATCAACAGTCTAAAAAATGGATAAAATCCATTTATTTTTTCCTTGGATTTGCTTCTTCGACTAATACTTTAGTTCCCTTAATTCTCTTGTTTGTTAGGGAATCAACTATTAAATTCGCATATTCATGAGATACCTCAACAAATGTAAATTTATCGTATATATCTATATCTCCAATATATTTCTTATTTATATTTGTTTCCTGAATTATTGCAGATAAAATATGTCTAGGGCTAACTCCTTTTCTACTACCAATATTTACATAAAGCCTTGTCATTCCCTTTGTACGACCACTGCTTCTTGATTTATTTGATTTATCCTTTGATCCTTTTATTTCTTTTATTTTAAGCTTGCTTCCATAATCTACCATATCTAACTCTTCATGACCGTCTAATCTATTATCAGTCATGTAGAATTTAAGAAGTGCCGCAGCTATATCAAGAGATGTATAATCTTCATGGAGAAGGCTGTCAACTATTTTCTCATATTTAGATAAATCTTTCTTATCTATTTCTTCCTTTATTTTATCAAGCATGATTGTTGTATATCTTGCTTCTATATCCTTAAGGGTAGGTAAGTCTCTTCTTTCAATCTTAGTCTTAGTGTATTTCTGAACATCCTTCAATTTATATATATCTCTTCCTGCTACAAAACTAAAGGCTTTGCCCTCTCTTCCTGCTCTAGCTGTTCTACCGATTCTATGAACATAATATTCTTCATCTTGAGGCATATCATAATTTATTACTAAATCTATATCATCTACGTCCAATCCTCTAGCTGCAACATCTGTAGCCACTAAAATATCGATGGTGCCTTTTCTAAACTTGTTCATGACTGTATCTCTTTGAGATTGCTTCAAATCTCCGTGCAAACTGTCAGCAAAATATCCTCTACTCTGAAGCTCTCCTGTTAATTCATCAACCTTCTTCTTAGTATTGCAGAAAACTATGGTCAGCCTTGGATTGTACATATCTATTAATCTACTTAGTATTTCTGTCTTCATATTTTGTTTTAATTCAAAGTATGCCTGATCAACCTTCGGTACAGTCAATTCTTTATGAACTACCTTAATATACTCCGGATCCTTTTGATATCTAGATGCAAAGGCCATTATTTCATGTTCCATAGTAGCCGAGAAGAATGTGGTTTGACGTTCTTCAGGAAGGGTATTCATTACTAATTCGATATCATCCCTAAATCCCATATCAAACATTTCATCCGCCTCATCAAGAACCATCATCTTGATTTTGTCGGTCTTTATAGTTCTTCTATTTATGTGATCGATAACTCTTCCAGGTGTCCCAATTACAATCTGAACCCCTGCTTTAAGGGCCCTTAACTGTCTGTCAATAGGCTGACCCCCATATACCGGTAGAACCTTAACGCCTTTTTTATACTTACCTAAATTGCTAATTTCTTCAGCAACCTGTATCGATAACTCTCTTGTAGGACATAGAACTAAAGCCTGTATGCTTTTTTCCGTTGGATCTGCCATTTCTAATATTGGAATACCAAAGGATGCTGTTTTCCCAGTTCCTGTTTGAGCCTGCCCAACAACATCTCTGCCATCCAGTAGTACAGGTATAGCTTGTGCCTGAATAGGTGACATTTCCTCAAAACCCATTGCATCTATACCCTTTTTTATATCTTCCGATAAATCAATATCCTCAAATCTAATTTTTTCCATTAAACAAAATCGTCCTCCTTAAACTTTAACCTATTAAGTATATCCTTATTGACATAAAATAGCAAGGCAAAAATTTCTATATCAGCATCAAATATTATTCTTTATTCTTTACTTAACTCTTGATATTTAGTCAATAATCTTCTATTTGAATTGTATTATCAGCCTCAGGGAATACGATGGTTATACGAGTACCTACATTTATTCTGCTTAATATTTCAAAATATGCGCCATGACGTTCTATTATCCATTTAGCAATGGATAAGCCTAATCCTGTACCTCCGCTTTTTCGTGCTCTTGATTCATCTGAACGGTAAAATCGATCAAATATATAAGGTAGATCATTAGAATCTATTCCAATTCCACTATCCTGTACTGTAATATTGACTTCCCCTTGATTTCTTTCTACCTTCAATATAATTTCCTTTCCGTTAGGTGTATATTTTATACTGTTATCAACTAAAATTCTAACAGCCTGCTTAAAAAGCTGTTTATCGGCTTCCACATATGCAGGAATATTCATATTCATTTTAAACATATGGTCTTCATCAACCATCTGCATTTCATGTACAATTTCTTCTACTATCTCACAAGAATCGAACATCTCCTTGTGAAGTACAATAGTTTCACTATCTCCTCTGGCAAGAAACAATAATTTTTCTACTAAATCCTTCATATCCTCTATCTCACTTTTAATCGCATCAATAGACTCCTGCAGTGTCTTTTCATCTTCTTTACCCCAACGATCAAGTAAATTTATATAGCCCTGTATAACAGATATTGGAGTTCTAAGTTCATGAGATGCATTTGAAACAAATTCTACCTGTGATTGATAGGAGTCATTAATACGATTTAACATCTGATTTATAGCTGATGCTAAAGCTTTAAGTTCATTCTGTGCGCTATCCACAGATATACGTCTATCAAGTCTGCTTGCATCTATATTGCTAATTTCTCCTGTCAAATCCTTAAGGTTTTTCCCATCAAATGATTGAGCTGTATTGAGGCTTTTGGCCGTTTCTGCTAATTCCGTAAGGGGTCTTAAGGTCCTCCTTATTATTTTTTGACCCTTCCCTATATTTCTAAATAAAATTATTCCTTCTGCTATCATTAGAATAGCAAATAGCCTTAAAAAGCTCATCATCTCAAGACCTATAGGATATACCACCTGATAATACGATGAATTTATGTAAAACCCTACGGAATAGCTTATAGCATTTATCTTGTCTGATAATGTCCTGTCATCATATATCTGAGATATAAAAATACTTCTCCTTGAATTTTTGATTTCAACAGGCAAGTAGTTTTGTATAGGCTTTGGAAGAACAATTCCCTTAGATGAATTCTCTTTTAAGATAGTATATCCTTTTTTCTGATATATGATGGGGTTTCTATTGATATTCGAGGTAGTTATTGTTTCAATTACCTCTTGAACCTCTATTTCAGTTTCCCATAAAATCACAAAAAAACTCATTAGAAAAATAAGGATATTAATCGCCAAAAATCCGGATAATAACCTACCTATCATTTCCAAGTTGAGTTTTAATACAAGTGATGAACGTATTTTTCTAGAAAAACTAGTTGGATTTTCTTCCTTTTTAGAGCTCATTTTTTATTACATACCCCACTCCTCTTACAGTATGAAAAATCTTTATTCCAAAGGGTTCCTCAAGTTTTACTCTAAGATACCTAATATATACATCCACAGCATTTGTTCCTCCATAAAAGTCATACCCCCAAATACGCTCAAGTATCTTTTCACGGCTTAAAACTATGCCTTTATTCTCTAATAGAAAATGTAATAAATCAAATTCTTTCTTAGTTAAATATACCAATTCATCATTTACATGAACCTCTCTATTTTTAGTATTAAGGCTTAAAGCCCCTGATACTAATACATCCCTCGACTGATTCTCATTATTAACTTCCCTTTTTCTCAGAACAGCTCTAATTCTAGCTAATAGTTCTTCTATTGCAAAAGGTTTAGTTATGTAGTCATCAGCTCCACTGTCAAGTCCTGTTACTTTGTCAACTACAGTATCTCTTGCAGTAAGCAAAATAATGGGTATATCAGATGACTGCCTCACCCTCCTAAGAACCTCTATACCGTTCAAACCCGGAAGCATAATGTCCAATAATACAAGGTCAAAAGGACTGGATTTGACTAACTCCAGTCCTGATCTTCCATCAAAGGCTTTTTCCACTTCATATCCTTCATATTTAAGTTCAAGTTCCAAAAAACGTGCCAGTTTTTCTTCATCCTCAATTATTAGAATTTTTATCATTATTATTATCACCTTTGAATTCTTTCTTCAAGTTTTCAGCTGCACTAGAAACTGAATCCATCGCACGATTGACCTTATCCTTTCCAAGTTCAGGACCGCTAAATGCATATTTATAACCTAAGAATAGTCCTATAATCATAATTGGAATTGTAATCCAAAAAGCAAATATTATTAAAACTACTAGAATAGTAACCGGGATTGACATAATTCTTGTCTCATTTTTTATAACCTCAAAGTTATTTCTATTTCCTTTTTTAAACAGTTTCTTGACAAAGGAAATGAATTTGTTCAAAATCTCCGAAAAGGATGAGCCGGATTCATCATAAATTTCTGGTTGGACATTCCCTACAGCATCATTACTTTGATTATCTTGATATGAATCCTTGGAACTGTAATAGCCTCCATCCTTAGGGGCTTTGATTTTACCTTTCTTCTCAAGATTTATTATGGCCTCAAGAATATCTCCATTAGTCTCCTCTAGTGCATCTTTTGCTTCGTTGAAAGTAATATTTGCATACCTTCTTAATTCTTCTACTTGTTGTAAAGTAACCATAAAATAAATACCTCCTACTATTAGTATGATTTCATTATAGTAATGGAAGCTTTAAAAACAATTCAAAAAAGATTAAAATTAGATTAAAAAAACACATCAGCTTTCATCTTTACTTTAACCTCATTATACCAAAGGAAATCCACTTTATCAACGCAACTAAAACATAACATTTCTGTATTGTTAGTATTTAGTATTGATATTTTTTAAAAAAATATATAAGATAATAAGGACAATTGATTGAAAGAGGTTGAATTAAATGAGCATATTAACTGTTACAAACCTAAGCCATAGCTATGGTGGAAGGGAAATTTTAAAAAACGTTACCTTTAGATTGTTAAAGGGTGAACACGTTGGACTTATTGGTGCAAATGGTGAAGGAAAGTCTTCATTTATGAATATAATAACTGGAAAATTAGAGCCTGATGAAGGACAGATTGAATGGTCTAAAAGGGTCAGAGTTGGTTATTTAGACCAACATGCTGTCTTAGAAAAAGGCATGACTATTAGAAATGTACTTAGAGATGCATTCAAGTACCTTTATGATATGGAACAGGAAATGCAGAATATGTATATAAAAATGGGAGAAATATCAGAGGATGAATTGACTTCATTACTCGAAGAAGTTGGAACGATCCAGGATACTTTAGACCATAATGATTTTTATATTACTGATGCGAAGATTGATGAAACAGCAAGAGGTTTAGGACTTGATGAAATTGGTTTGGATAAGGATGTAAATGATTTAAGTGGTGGCCAGAGAACTAAGGTATTGCTGGCAAAACTACTTTTAGAAAAACCAGATATTCTTATGCTTGATGAACCTACAAATTATCTGGATGAACAGCATATCCTATGGCTAAAAAGATATTTACAGGAATATGAAAATGCATTTATATTGATATCCCACGATATTCCATTCTTAAATAGTGTCATAAACTTAATATATCATGTAGAAGATAAGGAATTGTCACGTTATGTTGGTGACTATGATAACTTTCTTAAGGTATATGAAGCTAAAAAAGCACAGTTGGAAGCTGCTTATAAGAGACAACAGCAAGAAATTGCCGAGCTTGAGGATTTTGTAGCAAGAAACAAGGCAAGGGTCGCCACAAGAAATATGGCTATGTCTAGGCAAAAGAAACTCGACAAAATGGAACTTATAGAGCTGACTCGTGAAAAACCAAAGCCAGAGTTTAATTTCAAGGAAGGAAGAACAGCAGGAAAACTTATATTTGAAACCACGGACTTAGTTATTGGATATGATTCACCATTGTCAAAACCTCTTAATTTAAGGATGGAAAGAGGTCAAAGAATAGCATTAATAGGTGCAAATGGAATTGGTAAAACAACATTGTTAAAATCAATATTGAGCTTAATAAATCCATTTTCAGGAGAAGTAGAGCTTGGAGAAAATCTTCAAATAGGATATTTCGAACAGGAAGCAAAGGAAAAAAATGATAAATCCTGTATTGAGGAAATCTGGTCAAAATTCCCTGGGTGGAATCAATATGAGGTAAGAGCTGCTTTAGCTAAATGTGGACTGACTACAAATCATATAGAATCAAAAGTCATGGTCTTAAGTGGCGGAGAACAAGCAAAGGTTAGATTATGTAAAATATTAAATACCGAAACTAATATACTATTGCTTGACGAGCCTACAAACCATCTTGATGTAGACGCAAAAGAAGAGTTAAAGAGAGCCTTAAAGGCATATAAGGGAGGAATCTTAATAATCTCCCACGAACCTGAATTTTATAATGAAGTAGCTACAGAAGTATGGAATTGTGAAAAATGGTCAATTAAAATATAACGAAAAAGGAATGCTACCAGTTATAATACCTCCCCCAGACGGTATTTATGGTAGCATTTTTATAAGAAAATTATACTAATTAATTATACGAAAGTACATAGACAATTATGTCCTATATTTAGTTCAAAATAAGTATAAATAATCCCCATAACCTTCCTTCTCCATATCTTCTTTCTTAATAAATCTTAAGGAAGCACCATTAATGCAATATCTTAATCCTCCTTTGTCCTTTGGACCATCAGGAAATACATGTCCCAGATGTGAATCAGCATTTTTACTTCTTACCTCTGTTCTTATCATCCAATGAGAAGTATCTTTCTTTTCAATAATATTTTCATTTTCTAAGGATTTAGTAAAGCTAGGCCAACCACAGCCTGCATCGAACTTATCTCTGGAAGAAAAAAGTGGTTCACCAGATACTATGTCTACATATATTCCCTCTTCAAAGTTCTCATTATACTCGTGCGTAAACGGCTTCTCCGTTCCATTTTCCTGAGTAACCTTATATTGTATCGGACTTAGTTTTTTCATTAACTCTTCCTTTGATGGCTTCTCATATTTTTCCATTGAACTCCCTCCTACTATATTGTACCCATATATTTATTGTTACCCATTTTAATGACAACAACCCTATCCATTGTAAAATGTGTTTTTTTAATAACTTTTTAACGTTACTATTCACAGATAATCACAGCAGATAAAGAAAAATGATAAAAATCCTAAGGGAACATTTGCAGGAGTGACTATAATTCTTAGTGAATGGAAGATAAAAATCCGTTAAGCAGCTTTCATGTCCCTAAAGATAGACCACTAAGGGAATTGAAAGATGTAGGATTTTTGTCTGGAATGAGCTATAGAATTATTCATCTCCGAAACCGTGAGTGTGTATTTTTATCATTTTTCGATTTTACACAATTTAAAACACTGTAAATAGTAATAACTTTTTAACAAATTTTATTAAAAAGCATAAAAATTTTTATTGACAAGATTACATAATATGTATTATAATTATCTTACAACTTGTTTACGAGTTGCAAGTTGTTACTTGAATAAAATGAAAGGAGGCCTATATATGATACTAAACAAAGGAAATATATTAAAAAATAAAAATACATCTATGGAATTGGAAGAATACTCTATGGAATTACTTTCAAAAGGAAGATTAAATGAGGTAATTGAACTAGAACATAAAGTTTACGAAGGACTAAGTAACAAAGATATTCTATATGTAGATGACTATGATGAGATGCTAGCTGACATGGAAAGCGGAGCTAAAATTATAGGTGTACTGAATAACAAGAACAGATTAATTGCATATAGATATATAGGTTTTCCAGGATTAGATAACAAAAATATGGGACTTGATATCAATTTGCCTATAAATGAGCTTGATAAGGTAGTACATCTAGAAACGACTGTTGTAGACCCAGAATATAGAGGAAACGGATTACAGGACTTAACCCTTCAGGTTGCATCTAACATGGTAAAACAGGAAGGATACAGACATTTATTATGTACTGTATCTCCATATAACTTTTTTAGCCTATATAATGTAATGAAAAATGGACTTAAAATAAAAGCATTAAAGAAAAAATATGCGAAATCAGATGACGGTAATGATGGACTATGGAGATTTATACTTCATAGTGATTTAGAAAAATCATTGAATAATCCAATAGATACAGTTATATCCAAGTGGGCAAATTTAGAATTACAAAAGGAACTAATTGATAACGGATATATTGGATATGAAATTTCAAAGGAAACAAGACAACTTAACTATATAAAGTTTCAGGAACAAATAGCTTAGAATATTTAAAAACCACTTATGAATCAAACTAATGACTCATAAGTGGTTTTTTTACCCCTACAATATCTCTATTAAATCCCCTTCATTAATAATACCACCTTTTAGTACCTTTGTAAAAATACCTTCCTTAGGCATTACACATTTACCCACCTTTTGAGCTATAGCACAGCCTGTATGACATTCCTTCCCTATCTGTGTGACCTCATGTAATGTTTCACCAATTGCCAATCTAGTACCTACTGGAAGTTCATAAAGAATAATTCCTTCTGTTGTTATATTTTCAGCAAAATCACCAAATTTCAAATCATTAATACCCATTTCCTTCATTTTATTGAAACTTTCAATACCTAAAAGACTTACCTGTCTATGCCAATTTCCACTATGGGCATCATTTTCCAATCCATAATTTTCGATGAATAAGCCCTTATGTATTTGTTCCTTAATAACACCCTTCTTTTCAGAAATATTTACGGATAATACCTTGCCTATATTTTTACCTCTCACATACTCACCTGACTTTCCACCGGTCTTTTTTATTAACTTAATATCTTCAATTATCATATCCTTATCTATAGCCTTGCACATATCATAAATTGTAAGACAGGCAACTGAAACAGCTGTCAATGCTTCCATCTCAACACCTGTTTTTCCTGTACATTTTACTTCAGCAATTAACTCTATAAAATTATCATTTATGTTAAATCTAATATTTGCTCCTGTTAAAAATACATTGTGACACATTGGTATAATATCACTTGTCTTCTTTGCGCCCATAATACCTGCAACCTGTGCTACAGATAAAACATCACCTTTTTTTATAAGACCTTGTTTTATTCTATTTACAGTTTCCCTTTTCATCCTAATTCGTCCTGATGCAATGGCTGTCCTATGGGTTATATCCTTTTCACCAACCTCTACCATATGGGCTCTTCCTTCTTCGTTAAAATGTGTAAGTTCCATACTTAACCCCCTATTTGATTCATATTTCGGGTAATAAATTCATCATTTTCTAAATGGTGCTCCTTTTCCTTGGAATATATGGCTTCCTTTATTATAGAGCTAATATCTTCCTCGTTCCTCATGGCATCCCTAAGTTCTATCTCTCTATTAGAGTGAAGACATAGCTTTAGTTTACCAGTAGATGTAAGCCTTACTCTATTACAATTTGAACAGAATTTACATGATATTGGGTTTATTATTCCAACCTTACCCTTTGCACCTGGTAACCTAAAGTATCTTGCAGGGGATGATCTGTCCTCTGCTTCTACAGATATTAAATTCGGTACTGTTTCAAGAACTCTACTATTTGAAATAAACTTGTCCTTAGCAAAGCCAACAGCTTCTCCTATAGGCATAAGCTCAATAAACCTTATATCCATTTGATGCCCCATAGTCAGATTTACTAAATCAGGAATTTCATCTTCATTAAAGCCACCAATTAGTACTGTATTTATTTTAATAGGCGTAAGTCCAGCTTCTCTTGCAGCTTTTATACCATTTAAAGCCTTATTTAAGTCCCCACCTCTGGTTATGCGTCTGTACTTCTCCATATTTAATGTATCAAGGCTAATATTTACTCTTGTAAGTCCAGCCTTTTTTAAATCATCTGCATAAGTTTCGAGTAATGTTCCGTTAGTTGTCATAGCAATCTCATTAACACCCTCAAGTTTTGATATTTTAGATATTAAATCAACAGCACCTAATCGAACTAATGGCTCACCGCCCGTAAATCTAATCTTATTTATTCCAAGGTCTACAAACACCTTAATAATTTCATACATTTCCTCTAATGTCAAAATATCATTATGTGATACCTTTTTAACTCCTTTTTCTGGCATACAGTATTCACATCTTAAATTGCATCTATCTGTTAATGATATTCTAAGGTAATTTATTTCCCTTCCAAAGGAATCCTTCATTTTATCACCATCATTCTATAATTATTACCTCTCCGGTATGTTCTGTACCATATCCACCCAAAGTCTCTAATATGTCTTTAAATCCATCGGATTTTATAGTTTCAACAAAGTCCTTAATTCTATCATCATTTAATAATCCATAGTCTATCAGGAAGTCATAGTCTTCATAGGAAATGTCTACAAAATCCAAATCCATCGCCTTTGCTGCAGAATATACCCCAAGTCCTACATCAGCCGAACCTGTTTTCACTGCAGAAGCTACTGCCATATGGGTATTTAACTCCCTTTCATACCCTCTTATTTCTTTAGGACTTATACCCTGCAAACCAAGTTGATAATCGAGCAATACTCTCGTCCCTGCTCCGCGTTGTCTATTTACATATACAACATCGTCTCTAATTAAATCCTTAAAGCTTTGTATATTTAGAGGATTACTTTTTCTTACTATAAAACCCTGCTGTCTTTGAACACCCTTTATTAAGGCCATCTTCTTATCGGAGAAGTATTTTTTTACATAACTTATATTATACTCTCCTGTTTCCATATCTAAAAGATGGATTGGAGCTATATGACATTCGCCTCTCCTTAAAGACATTATACCACCTAAACTACCAACGTGACTAGAGGTCAGATTTATGTTGTCAGAAATTACATCCATAATAAGGTCGTGGCTTCCTATTGACACCAATTTATTTTTTATTTTACTTAAAGGCTTTAATAACTCAACCTTTATCTCTTCTCCAGCCTCAAAACCTTCAATGTTCCTAGGTACAATGCCAATACCATCTGATTTAACGAGGCTCATACTAACACCAGCCCCTCCTGCTATGGGAGTAGCTATAAGCTTATTGTTGACATATCCCAAATTGACCCTTAAAAGCTCCTTATTCTTCAATGAAGAAACTACCCTTCTAGATATCGAAGCATTTATAATTTCATTTGGCTCTTCTTCTATGCCCAAAAAAAGTTGTATCAATGGTCTTACAAAGGTTTCAAATACTAAAAATCCCGAAACAGGATAACCAGGTATCCCTATCACTGGTTTGTGGTTAATAATGCCAAGAATAGTTGGCTTTCCTGGTTTTAGCGCAACTCCATGGATAGCAACCTCTCCAAGCTCTCTAATAAGCTTAACTGTAAAGTCCTTAGTCCCAGCTGAAGAGCCTGCATTAATAAGCAACATATCATTTTCTTCTACTGCATTTAAAATAGATTCCCTCAATAGCTCATAATCATCAATCTGAGGAGAATATCTGTTGGGAATTCCGCCAAGTTCCTTAATCAAAGCTTCGAATACTCTCGAGTTAGAATCTATTATTTTCCCATCTTCAATTTCACTTACGTTTTCTACAATTTCAGAACCTGTAGGTAAAATTCCTACTACTGGTTTCTTATATACTTTAATTTTTTCTATTCCCCCGGAAATTAACGCACCTAAATCTACTGGGCGAATCCTGTGTCTCGATGGAATTATCATTTCCGTCGCAACAATATCTTCCCCAATTTGACGTATATGCTGCCATGGATAAGCTGACTTAGGTATTTGTATCTTATTTTTCTCAAGCTTTATAACATCCTCAATCATTATAACAGCATCAAAGGGCTCCTGTATCTTATTTCCTGTATTTATATAAACATAATCCTCATTTAATTCCAATGTCAAAGGGGAACTTTCAGAAGCAGCTTCGGTGTTTTTAGATATAACTGCTATTCCATCCATTGCAGCAGCATTATAGGTTGGAGAAGACATAATGGCATATACTGCCTCCCATGTAATTCTACCTAATGAATCTACAACCTCAACTTCCTCATATTGCCCCTTTATATCAATTTTATCAAAGTATTTATCCCTTGCAACTTCTACATCGATATTGTCTATATAAGTGTTTCTATCCATAAAATCACCAAACCTTTCAATTCACAACTTACCAATTCACAGTCCACAATTGGTTGAGGTCATTCTTTAGGGTCTTAGACCCGAGATGCTTCGCTTTGCTCAGCATGACGTAGTCTCGGTCATTCTGAGTCGGGCAGTATAATTAATGTTTACGAAGAATCTCGGGTTTTATATTTTAATTGTGATTTGTGAACTGTGAATTGTGAATTTATTTATAATAAGTATACCGTCCTTTCCTCTCCCTTGTTAACTCCCTCTTCATGTGCATCAATGGCTATATACCCCTGGGACTTTGAGAGCAGGGTTATCATACCTGACTTGCCAAAAGTAGGGCTTGCGTAAAATATATCTCCTTCTTGTCGTAATGTTACCATATGGTATGTCTCTTTACCTGGCGATGATGGAAAATTAAACTCCATTAACGCCCTTACCTGAGGTTTTATAGAATTAATACCCATCTTTTCATTTAGATATCTTTCCACTATAGCCTTAAAGACTACAATGGAGGATACAGGATGACCAGGAAGTCCTACAATCAGTTTTTTATTTCCCATACCAACTATAGTTGGCTTTCCTGGTTTAATTGCCAAGCCATGTATAAATACCTTTCCAAGAGAATTTATTACCTTATGGGTAAAATCTCTTGTACCTACTGAACTTCCTCCTGAAATTAGTACAATATCGGCAATTCCAGATGCCTTTTGAACCTCCTTCATTAGCAAATCATAATCATCTTTTACTAAACTCTTTCCTACTATTTCACAACCTAACTCCTGAATCATTGAATATAAGGCATAGGTATTTATATCCCTTATCTTACCCATAATCAATTCTTCATCAAGACCAACAATCTCATCTCCTGTTGAAATAATATAAAATCTAGGATTTCTAAAAACCTTTACTTTTCTAATCCCAAGACTTGCTAAAACGCCAATTGCCTCAGAATTTATCCTTCGTCCTTTTCTAAGAACAATATCACCTGCTTTTATATCATCACCTTTAAAAGTAATATTTTCTCCATTGGAAATCGGTTTATATATTAAAAGAGTATCTTTATCCATCAACTCTGTATTTTCAATCATAATAATTCCCGTAGCACTTGGTGGAACCATGCCCCCAGTAGGAGTATAAATGGCCTCTCCTTTTGAAATATCCTTATTAGCCTCAGTCCCCATCCTTACTTCTCCAATGAGTTTTAAAATACTGGGAATTGAATCTGTTGAACCATGGCTATCCTCAACAAATATGCTATATCCATCTACAGTAGAACGATTAAATTCCGGCACATTTATATTTGAAACAATGTCCACAGCTAATATCCTACCAATAGCATCTAATAAATCTACAGTCTCTATATCAAATTCATAATTACTAAATTTGTCCATTATTCTTTTGTTTGCTTCATCTATAGTACATGTATTAAAAAAATCCATTTATATACTCACCCTTCCACCTTGAAGGTATATAATGTTATCACAAATTCTTTTAGCCTGACTTAAATTATGAGTCACTATTATTACTGTTGAATTTGTATCTTTATTAAATCTAACAATTTCTCTCTCCATTATTTTAATGGATTCCGGATCAATATTTGATGTTGGCTCATCTAAAAGTAATAGCTTAGGATTAAATACCAACGCCCTAGCAAGTACCACTTTTTGTGACTCTCCACCAGAAAGAAGATGTGCCTTTTTTTCAGCTAATTCCTCTATCTCCAAGTTCTCTATTACTTTTCTAACCTTAATTTGTATTTCTTGTTTATTCACACCCCTAAGCTTTAGAGGATAGGCTATATTTTCATAAACCTTTCTTCTAAATAAATAAGGCTTTTGAAATACATAAGTCATATTTCTCTCTATTTCTCTATTTAAAGAATGTCCATCATATAGAACATTACCACTATATTCTTTATCTATCCCTCCAACAATATTTAAAAGAGTGCTTTTTCCAGATCCATTTGGTCCTGTTATTCCTGTTATTTTTCCTTCTTCAATTGTTAAGTCCCCTATACCCAGAATTATTTTCTCATTGTATTTTTTAACAATATTCTCTAATCCTATCCTCATATTAATCCTCCTGGCTGTAGGAATAAATAAAGCTGTGTATCCCAAAGGATATTATAAGCAAAATTACCCCTAGGGCAATTGCCTTAGGATAATCTCCCATCGAATTCATCATTGAAATAGTAGTAGTGATGACTCTGGTATGACCCTTGATATTACCTCCTACTACCATAACTGCACCAACCTCTGATATAGCTCTAGAAAAGGCTGTTGCTATATTTACCAATATGTCCACCTTAAGTTCTCTGATAACCAAAATAATGGTATCTAATTTGCTTCCACCTAAGGTATATGCTACCTTTTCTATATTTGAACCACGATTTTTGGCTAAATTATATGTAAGTCCCAAAATTAATGGTATTACAAGCAATGTCTGTGCAATTATCATTGCCTTTGGAGTATATATCAAATCCAAGAATCCTAAGGGACCCCTTCTTGATAGAAGGATTGCTACAATCAATCCTACAATTACAGATGGGATGCTCATGGATGTATATATCACTCGAGATAAAGCCCTCTTTCCTCTAAATTTCTTTATTCCTAAATAAGTCCCAATGGGAATAAAAAACAAGGAAGCTATTATAGTAGCAGATGTTGATACAATAAGAGATAATCCAATGATATTGAATATCTCTTTATCAAATGAAATTATGAGTTTTAAGGCTTCTGCAAACCCCTGTAATATATAATCCATGAAATCACCCCTTAAAATCAGTGAATAGTTAATAGTGAAGAACTAAATTTAACTGCAAGTGTTCACTATTCACTCTTAGTTCTTAACTCTTAGCTATTATTCCGCGTTCGGAATAAACAATGGTTGTCCGTATTCCTCTACTCCAAATTCTTCTATTAGAGCCTGTCCCTTTTCAGATATCATCCAATTCATAAATTCAATTGCACCTTCATTATTTATATTGTCATTTTTATCTGGATCCACAGGTATAACTCCATATTGGTTGAATAGATTGTCATCGCCTTCTATAACTATGTCTAAATCTAAATTGTCCCTCATTGAAAGATATGTTCCTCTATCTGCTATTGCATAGCCTTGCTTTTCATTTGCTATTTTTAGTACATCACCCATGCCTGCACCTGAAGATAAATACCATTCACCTTCTGGTTCAATATCTGCTGTCTTCCACAACTCTAACTCTTTCTTGTGTGTTCCTGAATCATCACCACGTGAAACAAAAGTTGCACCATGAGCTGATATAGCCTTTAGTCCTTCAACTATATCATTTGGAAAATTAACCTTTAATTCCAACGGATCATCCTTTGGACCTACAAGTATGAAATCGTTGTACATAACATCATGTCTTTCTGTTCCATGTCCTTCCTCAACAAATTTAAGTTCATCAGCCTTTGCATGAACTAATAGGACATCAGCTTCCCCATCTCTTCCCATTTGAAGTGCCTTTCCAGTACCAACTGCTACAGTTTTAACATCTATACCTGTATCTTCAGTGAAAATAGGAAGCAAGAAGTCCAATAATCCTGAATCCTGGGTACTTGTTGTTGTTGACAATATAATACTTCCTTTTGCTTTAGCAGGTTCTTCAGGTGTTTCTTCAGGTGTCTCATTTACAGGTGGTTCAACTGGTGTTTCAGGAGTTTCATTCTTTGATGTACATCCAATTAATGTTGATAGGATTAGCAAGAGGGCTAATATAGATACTAATGTTTTTTTCATAATTACCACTCTCCTTTTTAAATTCAAGACAAAAAAACAGCCATAGAAAGGCTGCTGATATCTTCCTTTCCAAATACGGGAGGTATATGGATTTCTCCATATGCCTATAGGCCTTTCTTCATGGTTCAAAACTTTAGAAGATTAAGCTCGGAAAACTTGTGTAGATATTCATTTTTTGTCCTCTTGCAAATCCAATTAACAATATATTTAACTCTCCGGCAATATCAACTGCCAGACTAGTTGGAGCCGATCTTGATACAATAGCAGGTATTCCTCTCTTTGCTGCCTTAATTAGCATCTCTGAAGAAATCCTTCCACTTGTTATTATTATTTTATCACTTAAATCCAACTTCTCCAATAAGGCTCTTCCAAGTATCTTATCAAGTGCATTATGTCTTCCAATGTCCTCTTCAAAATAAAGAATCTCTTTCCTATCACATAATCCACAACTATGGACTCCACCTGTATTTATAAACAAATCTGATTTATGATTGAATATCTTCATTAAATTTACAATTTCATCTATATTAATTGAAATAGACTTCTCTATTTTTTTTGATTTAAAAGAATCAAGTACGTTATAAAACATAGTACCTTTCCCACAACCAGAGGTAATAGTCCTCTTTCCTTGTAGCTTTTCACTTAAAATTTTTCTATATTTAAGATAGACATAAGCACTTCCATTTTCTTCATCAATTCTAATTTTCTCTATGGATTCTATATCATCAATAAATCCCTCAGAATGAAGAAAGCCTATTGTTAACTCTTCTAATGATTTAGGTGTGCAAAGAAGAGTTATTGTTTCCTCATCATCTATAAAAATAGTAAAGGGGTATTCTATTGTAATAATGTCATTTTCCCTAGTACTTAAATTGCCCTTTATCCTTAAAATTTCATACTCTCTACTTATGTCCATACTAATTACCCCATTCATTAGATAATTTACCTAAATAATTATCTAACTCATCTTTTGTATTAAGGTTTAAAAACATATCCCAATTTGGGCTGAATTTTCTGGCTATATTTTCTTCAATATAAGATATTTCCCTATCTTTTAACAATCCATTTATGGACCTTCTATTAGTATCTAAATATTCCTCTATAGGTTCAATAAGTTTAATAGAATAGAAGCTTGAAAAAGGTTCAATCCAATCACCGAATCTTGTAACACAACCAAGTGATTTATCAGAAATAGCTTCTTTCATATATCTGATATAATCAAGGTTTATATTTGGCATGTCACAAGCAACGACAAAAGCAAACCTACTGGAGGATTGTAATAACCCTGAATGGATTCCACCTAAAGGACCCTTGTCTACTAAAATGTCCTTAGTAATCTTATGAGATAATCCAATATAAAGCTCTGGCCTATGTGTTGCAATGATAATATCATCAAATTCCCTTTTAAGCTTGTTAATAAGATTATCCATAAGTTTTCTTTCATTTAGCTTGATAAGCTGTTTATCAAAACCCATTCTAGAGCTTTTTCCCCCTGCTAAAATTATAGCGGAACCAAATTTTTTCATGTACCCCACCTATCTTGCACACTCACTAGTTTTTCCCGTCAAAATTTCTAAGCCATGATGAATACTGTCTAATGCATATTCCAAAGATTCCTTTACAGCTTTTGGACTTCCTGGCATATTTACAATCAAGGTATCATTTCTAATTCCAGATACTGCCCTTGAAAGCATTGCCCTTGGAGTAATACTTAGACTGTTATACCTTATGGCTTCAGCTATACCATTAGCTATTCTAGTAAATACCTTCGTACTTGCTTCAGGAGTTATATCTCTTTTACTAAAACCAGTCCCTCCTGTAGTCAATATTAAATCTACTTTTAATTCATCAGCCATATATATCATTTCTTTTATTAATTCTTTTTCCTCATCGGGAAGGATTACCTGACGTACAACTTCATATCCTTTTGCAGTAACCATATCATAAATAATTTTACCTGATAAGTCCTTCCTTTCACCCTTTGAACCTTTATCGCTTGATGTAATTATTCCTACTTTAAACATTTTATTTACCCCACTCTCTCAATCCTCACTGCTGCTACCTTTAACTCTGGGATTTTTGCTATTGGGTCTCGAGCTGTATTCGTTAGATAATTTGCTGCCCCTTCTGCAAAGTGGAAAGGCATAAACAATACATCCTCATCAATTATATCAGTGATTCTTGCTGTAGTCTCTATCTTTCCTCTTCTAGAGGTTAATTTTACTCTAGATCCATCCTCTATCCCAAGTTTTCTTGCTGTTACCTCATTTATCTCAACATAGGATGAAGGAGCTAGCTTGTTGATACCGTCCACTCTTCCTGTCATTGTTCTTGTATGATAATGATAAAGAATTCTTCCTGTAGTAAATACATAAGGATATTCTCTATCTGGAAGTTCTGCGCTTTCCACATATTCAGCTGGCATAAAAAGACCTTTGCCTCTTGAAAATTTATCCTTATGAAGATATTTAGTACCTGGATGTTCCTTGTCCAAACAAGGCCATTGTATTCCGCTACCTTCAAGTCTTTTATAGTTAATTCCAGTATATGTTGGAGTCACTAAAGCAATCTCATCCATTATATCAGCTGGTGAGATATATTTCTTATTATATCCCAAATAATTCATTAACTCCATCAATATCTGCCAATCAGGTTTTGAACTTCCAACCGGTTTAATCGCTTCTCTGACCCTCTGAACTCTTCTTTCGGTGTTAGTAAATGTTCCATCTTTCTCTGCAAAGGACGCCGCAGGTAATATTACATCTGCTAACTCTGAAGTCTCAGTCATAAATATATCCTGAACAACTAAGAAATCAACATTTGTCAATGCCTTTCTAACATGATTTATATCAGGGTCAGAAACCATAGGATTTTCACCCATTATATATAGAAATTTAACGGATCCTTCTTCTGCCCCATCAATGATTTCCGGTATAGTAAGTCCTACCTTTGATGATAGTTTAGCATTCCATGCATTTTCAAATTTCTCAATTACCTCAGATTTAAATACCTTTTGATATCCCGGTAAATCCGAAGGTAATCCTCCCATATCACAGGCCCCTTGTACGTTATTTTGTCCTCTTAGAGGATTAACCCCTGCACCTTCTTTACCAATGTTTCCACACATCATTGCAAGATTTGAAACAGACATAACTGCATTTGTACCTGTAGAATGCTGGGTAATGCCCATTGTATAATAAATACCAGCTTTATCAGCTTCACCATATAGCGTAGCAGCCTTAATTATATCATCTTCCTCTATACCACAGATTTTAGCTACTCTTTCAGGTGTATATTCCTTCACAAGAGATACGAGTTCTTCAAAGTTTTCGCATCTTTCTTCAATAAACTTTGAGTCATATAATCCCTTTTCTATAATTACATTCATCATTCCATTTAATAACGCAATGTTTGTACCAGGTTTCAATTGTAAATACACATCAGCATAATCAGCAAGCTCTATTCTCCTTGGATCTGCTACTATTAGCTTAGCACCACATTTTAATGCCTGCTTCATTGTAGCACCTATTATAGGATGATTTTCAGTAGTATTAGAACCAATTACAAACATCAAATCTGTATTCAATATTTCCTCGATACTATTTGTCATAGCTCCGCTTCCCAATGTTGTTGCAAGACCTGCAACTGTAGAGGAATGTCAGAGGCGTGCGCAGTGATCCACATTATTGGTACCGATCACTGCCCTAAATAGCTTTTGAAACAGATAATTTTCCTCATTTGTACACCTTGCAGAGGTAAAACCTGCGAAGGCTTCAGCTCCATAATTTTCTTCAACTTCATTAACTTTTTTTCGTATATATCTATAAGCTTCATCCCAAGATACTTCTTCAAATTTACCATTTTTCTTTATCAATGGTGTCTTTAATCTATCTGGATGATTTATAAATTTATATGCAAATTTTCCTTTTACACACAATAATCCATTATTTAATGCATCTCTTGCTGGTTCAACACCTACTACCCTATTAGCCTTTACTATGAGATCCATCTGACAGCCAACTCCGCAATAAGAGCAGGTAGTTCTTACCTTTTTAGTTTCCCAATGTCTATGCTTTTGTCCCTTTGGAGTCAAAGCGCCTACTGGACAAACTGATACACAATTTCCACAGGAAACACATTTAGAATTTATTAATCCCTCATCAAACGGAGTTGTAACTACCGTCTTAAATCCTCTGTTTTCCAATCCTATTGCTGTTGTACCCTGTAATTCATCACATACTCTAACACAGAGACCACAAAGAATACATTTGCTTGCATCATAATTATAAAAAGGGTTTGATGTATCTACCTTAGGTACTCTCTTAGCACCCTTATAACTTCCCTCTATAATTTCATACTCATAACTATAATCCTGTAATTTGCAATTTCCTGATTTATCACAAGTTAAACATTCCATAGGGTGATTTGAAATCAGCAAATCCAATACATCACGTCTTGCATTCATTACCTTTTCACTATGTGTATGAACAACCATATTTTCCCTGACCATAGTACTACATGAGGTTGCCAAACCTTTAGCACCTTCAATTTCTACTAAGCATAATCTGCATGCAGAAGAAGGATTTAGTCTATCGTCATGACACAATGTAGGTATATCTATGCCAGCCCTTCTACAAGCTTCAAGGACTGTAGTATTCTTTTCAACCTCATAGTGAATACCATTAATAGTAATATTCATTGACTTACTCCTCTCCTACTTCCTTTCTTGCTTCTATTTTATCAATCTTTTCTAATAATTCCACTATAGACAATGCTCTTTCCCATGTTGTCTCTTCAAATTTACCATTAATTTTTCTATAAGGAACATCAGGATTATCTATATGAAGCAATTCAGTAGTCAATCTTCCCTTTAGGCATAGTGGTCTGCCATTGGTAGGAGGTTTAGCCACTACAGCTACATTCTTTTTACCCCTTGACCTTACTTCAAATTCACACCCATAATCACAGGCCTTGCAATTAACAACCTTCTTTTTACCTTCCCAGGATCTTATCTTACCTAATTGTCTCTTATCAACCAATGCACCAACCGGACATACTGTTACACATCTGTTGCAGGATACACAGCTTGATTCCTCTAAAGTCTGATCTGCATCACAAACAATCTTTGTATCATATCCCCTTTCAGAGAATGATAAAACTTGTCTATCGCTAACTTGAGCACAGGTTCTTACACATTTACCACAGAGAATACATTTTGCATTATCCTTTAATATATATGGACTTGAAGTATCCAATAATTGTGGTCTCATAGCACCATTATGCTCTCTAAACTTAACATCATATTCATATGCATATTTCTGAAGATAGCATTCTCCAGCCTTCTGACATGTAAGACAGTCGTTTGGATGACTATCTAGTAATAATTGTAATACATCCTTTCTTGTTTGAACTACCTTTTCACTCTTGGTATTGACAACCATACCTTCCCTTACTCTAGTAGAACAAGAAGTTTCTAGCTTTCTACTTCCTTCTACTTCAACAACGCATAACCTGCAGGCAGATACAACCTCAAGATTAGGGTCATAACATAAGGCAGGTATTTCTATATCAAGTAGCTTTGCTGCTTCTATAATTGACGTATCACCTGGTACTGTTACCTTGCGACCGTCAATTGTAAGTGTTATATTCGCCATCTTTTACCCTCCTATGTTATCTCTTTATTACTGCACTAACCTTAGGTGGACATGCTTCCATACACGCTCCGCACTTTATACATCTATTCTGGTCAATTAAATGTCTTTCCTTTCTATCTCCTGAAATACAACCAACCGGACATGCTCTGGCACATGCTCCACAGCCAATACACTTTTCTGTTATAAAATATTGCAGCAATGCTTGGCAAGTTCCGGCTGGGCATTTATGTTCTTTAATATGCAACTCAAATTCATCTCTAAAATATTTTAGAGTGGTTACTACTGGATTCGATGCTGTTTGACCAAGACCACATAGTGATGCTGAAGTAATGGTTTCAGAAAGAGATTCAAGTCTTTCAATATCCCCTTCTTCACCCTTGCCAGCCACTATTCTTTCAAGAATTTCAAGCATCCTCTTTGTACCTTCTCTGCATGGTACGCATTTTCCACAGGATTCATCTACAGTAAAATCCAAGAAAAACCTAGCGATATCAACCATACAAGTTTCTTCGTCCATAACGACCATACCACCAGAGCCCATTATGGAACCAATTTTACTTAAGGATTCAAAATCAACAGGTGTATCTATCAATTCAGCTGGTATACATCCTCCAGATGGCCCACCTGTCTGAACTGCCTTAAATTTCTTACCATTTTGTACTCCTCCACCTATATCATAAACAATTTCTCTTAAACTTGTCCCCATAGGAACCTCTACTAGACCAGCATTTTCAACCTTTCCAACCAATGAAAAGACCTTGGTTCCAGGTGATTTATCCGTACCTATACTTCTGAACCATTCTACTCCTCTCTGGAATATTACAGGCACGTTTGCATAGGTTTCAACGTTGTTTATAATAGTAGGTTTTTGCCAAAGACCTCTATGAGCGGTTCTATAAATCTTAGTCCTAGGCATTCCTCTTTTACCTTCTATTGATTCCATAAGAGCAGTACCTTCACCACAAACAAATGCTCCTGAACCAAGTCTCAATTCTATGTCAAAGCTAAAGTCTGAACCAAATATATTTTCACCTAATACTCCTAATTCCTTAGCCTGTTCGATGGCATTTCTCAGTCTTTTAACAGCTGTAGGATATTCTGCCCTTACATAAATAAAACCCTTGCTTGCACCTATGGCATAGCCTCCAATTGCCATTCCCTCTAAGACTGAATGGGGATCATTTTCAAGTATGGATCTATCCATAAACGCACCTGGATCACCCTCGTCAGCATTACAAACCATATACTTTTGATCTGAATCATATTTAAATGCTTCCTCCCACTTCCTGCCAGTAGGGAATCCTGCTCCTCCTCTTCCTCTTAGCAAGGAAGCCTTCATATCTTCAATTACTTCTTCCCTCGATTTGTTAAATAACATATCCGCCAAAGCTGAATAACCATCAACAGCTATGTAATCCTCAATACTTGAAGGGTTAATAATTCCACAGTTCTTTAAAGCTATTCTTGTTTGCTTTTTATAATAATCTCCTTTTAAAACTATATTTTCATCCTTTATAGTTGTATTATTAGCTTCCTTTAGACGGGCATCTAATATTTCTCTATATTCACTCTTTAATTGTTTTAGTCTTTCAACAGTTATCAAGTTCTACACCTCACTTCTATACTTCTTAAGTACTTCTTTAACTCGTTCTTTTGTCATCTTTGGATATATATCTTCATTAACGATAATCACCGGAGCCAAACTACAGTCCCCGACACATCTTGTAGAATTTATAGAAAACTTTAAATCCGGAGTAGTATATCCAGCCTTTATACCTAATTCATTTTCAATCTCTTCCAGGATAGCTTGGGCACCTTTCACATAGCATGCAGTACCTAAGCATACGCTAATGGTATTCTCACCCTTTGGAATAAATGAAAATTGTGAATAGAAAGTGGCCACCCCATAGATTTCAGCCATTGGAATGCCTAATCGTCTTGAAATCAACCTAAGTATCTCTAGTGGCAAGTATCCAAATAAATTTTGCGCCTCCTGTAGCACCGGCATTAAGGCACCAGGAATATCTTTATGCTCATGCATAAACAATTCAAATTCTTCAATCTTGCCCTTATTTTTTTCCTTATCGAATACGAACGACATTTTTTTCCTCCCTTTATATATAAGTCATATTTTTGACAACGTTTACAGTTACAGTATATACTTAATCTATAATATGTTATAATATTTAAGTATTGATGTCAATAACCTGATAAATATGTAACAAATATGAAAGTTGCTAAAAATTTATCACATTTATGAGAAAAATATAAGGGGGTGTGTCTAAATAGAATATTTATACATCTATATTGTAGTAATTAACTTGATTACATTTACTCTATTTACTTTGGATAAAAAGAGAGCCAAAAGCCATAAATGGAGAATACCGGAGGGAAGGCTATTACTATTCTCTCTAATCGGTGGTAGTTTTGGGGGGATATTGGCAATGAATATTGTTAAACATAAAACAAATCATTTGAAATTTAAAATTGGAATGCCATTATTGTTAATAATAAATATCTTTACTTTCTATTATTTAATGACAATCATAAAATAAATTGTTTACCATTTCACAAATTGCTTAATTCAACTAAATGCTTCCAATATTTCATGGGCATATAATTCTTCTTCAATTTAAGATTTTTTCTGCTTTGAATAGCCATATGCTTATAATAAGCTCTCCACATATCTTGATAATCTTCCTCATCTTCATGGATAATTAATTCATTCTCAAGGGTCATCTCCTTGACTATCCATTCCTTTTTATTATAAAGAGCTGCTACGTTCCTTTTTATATCATGAATTATCCAATTTTCATTGCTCAGTCTACTTGCAAAATGAGATGCCAACAATCCAACTATATTGTATTCAGGTTCTAAGGCAGCATAGAGTATCTCATTTTCCAACATCTTGAATCTTAATATGCCCAGAAACCTATGTTTTTCTATGGATACCTTGTGACTTATTTTATCTATTGCCAATACTGCATCATTAGACAAATTCTCATCAACTTGCCTACCTATTTTATATCCTATTCTTAAATATTTTAATATGCAAATTCCACTTTTGGGAAGCTCTGATAAATATGCATAGAAAACCTTTTTCAATGCTTCTAAGGATATCTTCTCCTCGATTGAATTGTAGACCTTATCAGCTTTGGATCTATCAGTTTCAATATAGTATCTTTGTACTAAAAAGTTTTCATCCAGTTTATCCATAGATACTATATCGTCTGGATTCTCATGCTTGTAATAAGCTTCATAAATACAGGTCAAAAGTCCATCAAAACTTCCATCATAAACATAATAAATCATAGCAATAACCCCTTAGCACTAATATTTTCAGAAAGCAAATTTTTTTCGTCAAGCTTTGGATTGTTAAACATGGATAGTTGCATTGCTCCCTCATTAACAGATACCTTATCTATAATTTTACTCCTAATGATGTTCTCATTCATACTCTTTAGTCCATAATGTTTACCTTTACAGGTTATGAAATACTGAGCTCGTTTTAATACTATTCCAAGCTTTTTCAAATCTTCAAAATCTAAGGATGAGAATCTTCTCGCTTGAACGATTCTTATAGCAGATTTCACACCTATACCCGGAACTCTTAAAAGCATATTGTATTCCGCCTTATTTATCTCTATTGGAAACAAATGAATATTTCTTAATGCCCAGTCGCATTTTGGATCAAGAGCTAAATCAAAATCCGGCTTATTTTCATCAAGCAGCTCCTTTGCTTCAAAGCCATAGAATCTTAAAAGCCAATCTGCCTGATAAAGTCGATTTTCCCTTACCAATGGAGGAGACTTAATAGCTGGAAGCTTAGGACTACTTGAAACTGGAACAAAGGCAGAATAATATACCCTTTTTAAGCTATATCCCTTATATAGCCCTTCAGTTAGTCTAAGTATCTTTAAATCACTATCTGGAGTTGCCCCTACAATTAACTGTGTAGTCTGACCAGCAGGTACAAACTTGGGACTATATCTAAACTTTTTTCTCTCTTCAACATTTTTAATTATAGAAGATTTTATCTGCTTCATAGGGTTAAGGATTTTCTCAGTAGTTTTCTGGGGAGCTAATAATTTTAAACTCTCCTCTGTGGGTAACTCTATATTTACACTCATTCTATCCACAAACAATCCTATTTTATCAACTATTTCACGGTCTGCTCTCGGGATAGCCTTTACATGAATATAAGCATTGAAATTTTCTACCTCTCTTAATCTCTGTACTACCTGATAAATCATCTCCATGGTATAGTTTGGAGATTTATATACAGCAGAGCTTAAGAATAGTCCCTCTATATAATTTCGCTTATAAAAATTTATCGTTATATCAACAATTTCATCTGGGGTAAAGGCTGCACGGGGCAAATCATTTGAGGACCTATTTACACAATAAGTACAATCATATATGCAATAATTGGTCATAAGTATCTTTAATAAAGAAATACATCGACCATCATCAGTCCATGTATGACATATACCTGCTTCATTTGCATTTCCAAGTCCACCCTTTTTATTCTGTCTATTGCTGCCACTAGATGAACAGGATACATCATATTTAGCCGCATCAGCCAATATCTTTAATTTTTCTAATACCTCCATAATAAAACACCCCAAGAGTTTTTTCTTGGGGTTATTATACCACTATTTAATTATTTTGGCAAACATATGTTTTGTGAAAAAATAATTACCCTGTCTAGCCACAGAGTGATGTTATGTCTATCTCAAGTTACACTTATCTATAAAATACTTAAAAGGTTTTAAAAATTCCTTATATTTCATTGCCATTGTTTCAGGGTGAAATTGTACACCTAATACGAATTTATCATTTGTAGATTCAATTGCTTCAATTATGCCATCTGAAGCCTTAGCAGTTATCTTCAAATCCTTTCCTAAGTTCTTTAGTGCTTGATGATGAAGGGAATTTACTAATAATTTTTCTTTCCCAAATATCTCATACACTATAGTATTCTTTGTAATATTTATGCTATGATATCCTTCTTTTAAGCTTATTTCACAACTATGACCATGGACTTCGGGTATCTGAGTATAAATATCCTGATATATATTCCCTCCTAATGCAATGTTAATTAGCTGCATCCCTCTACATATTCCGAAAATAGGTATGCCTTTTTCATATGTCTTTTCAAACAACGCCATTTCAGTCATATCCCTGTCACGTGAAACCTCTGTTATTTCCTTCACTGGTTCTTCTCCAAAATATTGAGCTGCTACATCCTCTCCACCAGTAAATATCATACCATCAATTATGTTTAAATACACCTCAATATCTTCCGCACTTTGCAGATTTGGTATGACAAGAGGCATACCTCCAGATTCCAATACTGCACTTATATATTCACAATTGATTCGATTGACACCTCTATTTATGGCGCTATCATATTGACATGTTAAACCTATTATTGGCTTCAATTTCATCTCTCCTTTTAGTTATTCAACCATAGTTACAATAAAGATACCATTATGGCTTGTCTTAGTCAATATATTGAGACATTTAAACACTAGATTCTTCACTGCCGTTCAGAATGACAGGGAGGGAATGCTCAGGATGACACAATTTAAAACACACCAAAAGAGAGATTACCCCCCGGGCAACCTCTCTTTCTCTTGTCTATTTTTTACACTTATTTACGAAATAGATAAATAGTTTCAAAAGCTCATCATACTTCACCGCCATTGCTTCAGGGTGAAATTGTATCCCTAATACAAATTTATCATTTGTTGATTCCACTGCCTCAATTATCCCATCAGATGTGACTGCAGTAATCTTCAAATCCTTACCTAGTCTCCTAACTGCTTGATGATGCTGAGAATTTACTAATAGCTTTTCCTTTTTAAATACTTCATATAAGATGCTATCTTTTAAAATATTTACATTGTGATATCCTTCCTGGACATTGTGTCCACAGGAATGCCCTATAACATTGCGTACCTGTGAATATATATCCTGATATATATCCCCACCTAATGCAATGTTCAAAAGCTGTATTCCTCTGCATATACCTAATATAGGTAATCCTCTCTCATATGCTTTGTTAAACAGCTCCATCTCAGTAATATCTCTATCATGACAGATAAAGGTTACTTCTTTAACTGGTTCTTCATTGAAGTATTGTGAAGCTACATCCTCCCCACCGGTAAAGATTATTCCATCAAGCTTATCTAGATATGCTTCTATTACCTTTAGGTATTTTTCATCCTTAATCACAGGAATTATAATCGGCAATCCTCCTGATTTGAGAACTGCATTTATATAGGTGTAATTTATCTTATTTATACTTCTGTTTACCAGGTTTTCATTCTGACATGTAAGACCTATTACTGGTTTCAAAAGCTTCTCTCCTTTAGATAAATTTATTGCACCAAGAAATGGCTTCCTCCATCATGTTAGTTGTCACGAAGTGATTTAGCTTTGGATATTCAACAAATTTTAATCTTTGGGAGTCTTCATACTTAGGAGCTGCTTCCTTATAAAATTCTCTTTGAGCATTTATATCTACTACTGTGTCACTGTCTCCATGCAGCATTAAAATTGGTCTATTTATAATATGCTCCAGATTTGACATTGGATTATACTTATCTATTTTATCCTGTGCATCCTTTGGAATACTAAAATCCGTGATATTCAATGCCAAACCGAATAATTCATTTGAACAATTCCAATTACATGAACCATTAAATACTACCATTGCTTTTATATCTGGATGTGAAGTAAATACTCCTGCAGAGGTAAATCCACCCATAGAATTGCCACATACCCCAAATCTATCTGGATCTGCATTAAGATTTTTAATTGCATAATCAATTAACAAACTCGATTCCTCAACATTTTTAAAAATAATGTCCCAAAAGTACCTGCCTGCATTTTCTAGATTTTCATGGTCAATAGGATTTCTCTCCCCATGATATATGGCACATGGAATGATTACCTGATAACCAAAAGTAGACAATATATATCCTCTAAATTCTTGTTTCTCAGCACTGGAACCCCATCCATGATATAGTATTATAGTAGGATGAAACTTAGAAGTATTTTTCGGTGTAAAAACTAAAGCCGGAATGTCATCTATTAGTATCTTTCTCTTTATATTATTATCAAACTCCATTATTTATCACCTTCTTCGAATTATTCTCATGATAACAATAGCAATTACAATTATAAAAATAATTAATACAAGTTCTGCCATGCCTATTCTTCCGAACACAAAATACCCCCTTTATTAGAAACCGGTGATTTCTCATTCCACTATAGTTACAATCGAAATGACATAAGAGTAGTTATATATTCTCTATTTGCCAGTCTATAGGCTTCTTTCCTATACTTATTAAGTAATTATTTGTCTTTGAAAACGGCTTGGAACCGAAGAATCCTCTAGATGCTGACAATGGACTTGGGTGAACAGATTTTATGATGAAGTGGTTCTTGTTTGTGATTAATCTTTCTTTACTTATAGCATTGTTACCCCATAATATAAATACTATAGGATCTTCTCTTTCATTTAGCAATTCTATAATATGATCTGTAAACCTTTCCCATCCGATTTTACTATGTGAATTTGCTAACCCTTGCCTTACAGTAAGAGCCGTATTCAATAGCAATACTCCTTCTCTGGCCCATTTTTCTAAATACCCATTGTTTGGTATATAACACCCTAAATCATCATGCAGCTCCTTATACATATTTAACAAAGAAGGAGGTATTCTAACACCGGGCTTTACAGAAAAAGCCAAACCATGTGCCTGATTTGGCCCATGATAAGGATCCTGTCCTAGAATTACTGCTTTTACATCCTTATAATCAGTATAGTGTAAAGCATTGTATATATCATACATATTTGGATATATAACCTTAGTTCTATACTCGTTTATTAAAAATTCTCTAAGTTTCTTATAATAGTCCTTGTCCAACTCGTCCTTAAGAAGGTCATTCCAGCTGTTTTTAAAAATCTGTACCATTATATTCACTTCCTTAGTAAAAATATTAGACCCTAGATCCTTCGTTAGCAGATATTATACTACACATCTCAGGGTTACAACAAATATTATACTTCTTTTTTCCAAGTTCTTGGTGCAAATAGCGCAATTACTGTAAATAGTTCTAGTCTTCCCAACAGCATTAATAAGGTAAATAGAGCTTTAGCTGGCTGAGAATAGTAAACGAAGTTTCTTGTTGGACCAGCAAATTCAAGTGCCGGGCCAATATTCCCTAAGGTTGCTGCCACAGATGATATAGCACTTATGAGGCTAACTCCTTCAAGAGTTATTAATAATGTTGCAATTATGAATATCAAAAGATATAGAGCAAGAAAACTATTTATTCCAGATACGGTTTCGTTTGACATAATCTTTCCATTAACCTTTATTGGCATCATAGCTCTTGGATGAAATGACTTACCTATTTCTCTTTTTATTAGCTTTAAGCTCACTAATAATCTAATCATCTTCATACCACCTGCAGTCGACCCTGCACAAGCACCAGTAAACATAAGTAGAAGTAATATTCCTTTGCTAAAGCTGGGCCATAAATCGTAATCGACTGTCGTATAACCTGTTGTTGTTATAATAGAGCTAACTTGGAAATAGGCATCTCTAAATGCCATACCAATACTATCATAGCTTGTAAGGATTAAATTCAATGCTATTGATACTACAGCCAACCCTATAACAATTAAATATAATCGAAGCTCTTCATCCATAAATACGTCTCTTATTCTACCTTTATACCCAAGGTAATAAAGCGAAAAATTTACCCCCGATAGAATCATAAACGTACCTATTACAAGATGGATATAGGTACTGTTATATGCACCTACACTAGCATTGTGAATCGAGAGTCCTCCAGTTCCAACAGTTCCAAAAGTATATACTAAGGCTTCAAATAAACTCATTCCACCTATAAGCAACAGTATTACCTGTATAATAGTAATCGTAAAATAGGTAACATACAATATCTTTGCAGTATCCTTTAGTCTAGGAGCTATTTTACCAGCCACTGGACCAGGACTCTCTGCTTTATATATCTGAAATCCCTGTATCCCCAATGCAGGTAATAATGCTAATGTAAATACCAATATACCCATACCACCTATCCAGTGCGTAAAAGATCTCCAAAACAAAACTCCCTTAGGCAAGACCTCGACATTTGCTAGTATGGTTGCACCAGTAGTAGTAAATCCAGAGACAATTTCAAATAAAGCATCTATATAGGTATTTGTATATCCAGGTAAGTATAAAGGTAATGCACCTAATAAGGAAGCTAATAGCCACCCAAAGGTGACTATAGCAAAACCATCTCTGGCACTGATTTTATTTGTTCTAGCTTTTCTTTTTGCCAACACTAACCCAATTAATGCAGTTAAAATAATAGTAAATAAAAATGCATTTTCGTCATTACCATGTGTAAACAGTGCTATTGCATAGGAAGGAACCATAAGCATAGCTTCAATTATCAGAATGCTCCCTAGTACCTTTAGCACGATTCCATAGTTCACTTAATATTCCTCCCTTTTGTATCTTAAAAAACAATTGTAATGTTTCTAAATCTTCTGAAAGGCAAAATACAACTATTCTGTCTCCCGGTTTTATAACAGTATTCCCCTTAGGAATTATTACTTCTCCATGTCGGACTATTGAACCAATGATAATACCCTTTGGTAATTTCAACTCAGATAAAGTAGTATTGATAATTGGTAAATCCTTATCTATAATAATCTCTGTAACCTCTGCATCCCCGCCTAAAAGAAGCGAAACCGAGACTACCTTGCCTCCTCTGATGAACTTTAATATGTTGCTAGCAGTTATATAAATAGGGTTCACTGCTACGTCAACACCTATTCTATCGATTATTTTAGAGTAACTTGGTCTGCTTATCTTGGAAATAGTTTTAGGTACACCAGCTTGTTTAGCCATCAATGCCATAAGCAAATTTTCCTCATCAAATCCCGTTACTCCAACTAAGGCATCCATAGTTGACAAAGACTCTTCCTCCAATAGATGTATATCTGTTCCATCGCCATGGATGACCAAGACATCATCCAAAAGCTCACATAATTCAACACATCTATCTTTATCCTGTTCAATTATAGTAACCTGTATCTTGGCTTTAGAAAGCTTATCTGCCAAATAATATCCGATATTTCCTCCCCCAAGAATCATGACCTTACTTACTGTTTTCTTATAATAATCGTCTATAAAGTGCTTGCTTACCTTTTCGATTTCTTCACTTTTTCCTATTATATAGATAACATCACCTTCCAATAGTTCAGTAGTACCATCTGGAATTATGATTACACCATTTCGTGAGATTGCGGTTATCAATAGCTTTTCAAATCCTTGCAGATTCTTAATCATCTTTCCAATGAATTCCTCATCATGGTGTATGTTAAAATCTATCATTTGTACCTTACCACTTGCATAGTCCCCAGTATTAAAACCATAGCTTTTAAGCAAATACTTTGCAATGGATGTTGCAGTAGCCAAATCCGGATTGATGGTATGATCAATTCCCATCTCAGCCTTTATAAAATCCAATTGCTTCATGTATTCAGGATTTCTAATTCTGGCTATAGTTTGTTTACATCCTAGCTTCTTGGCTAAAGTACAGATTACAGTATTGGTTTCATCACTGTCCGTACATGCCACCAACAAATCTGTCTTATCTACATTCACTTCCCTTAGAGCTCTAATATCTATTCCATTTGCAACAACAGTTAAGACATCCATGTGCTCATTAATTCTGTCAATAACCTTCGAGTTATCATCAATTAAAGTAACATCGATATTTTCAGAAACAAGAGCCTCTCCTAGCTTCTGTCCTAGTTTTCCTGCGCCAACAATTACTACTTTCAATTTTTTCACCTCTAAGCTAAATATAGCAAATTTTTAAAAAAAATAATACCCCAATTCATAAAATATTGGGGTTAGTTACCTACCTAACTAATCTTGTTCTTAACATTAGTATTAACTATTATCACTAATTCTATAAGATAAGCAATAATTATTGTAGCAACTATTATTAAAAATTGCAAGTAGTTAATTTCAATTCACAATACACAGTTCACAGTTCACAATTAAAACCAGAGATTCCTCGACTACACTCGGAATGGCAAACTATCTTTTTACTAAAATATTTGGTAAGGTATAGTAATTCGTAATACCTGATATTATGTTGCTTTTACTTATTCTTGTATAGATGCCTGCGAACTTTTCTTTATATATGAATAAACCTACTATGCTTTTAAATTTCTCTATACTGGGTTTACCATCATTAAATACTATATGTTCTCTTAAATAAGGTTCACAAAATTCCTGATAGATATAATCCTTATTCCATACCTCTTTCAATCTCTTTTCCCATTCTTCAAATGATACATCTTTACCAACAAATACTCCTTGAGATGCATTCAAATCCATAGGTTTCATGATGTATTTGTCCTTATCATTTAAAACTAATTCAAAGACCTGATTATCTCCACTAAATATTCCCGTAAACGGTATATGTTTTTTTACAAATTCCTGTTCATCTTTATCTAGTAATTCAAGTGTATCTTTGTCATGTAGAATCTTAAATATAATTTTATTGTGAACAACTTGTGATCTTATGGAACCAATACAACAGAAAGCCTTATTTTTATATGCCTCAATAAAATCTGGAATCTGATCTACCTTGTCAATAAGCTCAAACGTTACTATTCTTCTGTACACTAAATCTATTCTGTAATCATCCTTATAAAGCTTACCATCTCTATATGTAAGCTCTCGCGGATCTGCTATTATACAATTGTAACCCTTCTTAACATATGACTTTTTGAATTCTTCAAATTCTGCAGATGTACCACTTTCTACAAAGTCTACAATAGCTACATTTGGATTATCATCATTTGGAGCATACTTTTTATATATTTCAATGCTATCATCAACCCAAGAATCTATAAGCTCAAAGTAATCCAAATTATATATTGAACCAAAATCCTTCAATGCTTTTGTACCAAGCAAAATCTTTCCTATTGTGTTGTCCTCATTCATAGCTGATGAGCCATCTGTATTTATCTCACAAAATTTGAAATTTTCGATGTTATTATAAAATATATCAAACCGTCCTATAGGAACATTGATATCATATCCATTATCTACTTGTATTAGCTCCTCTATTAGCTTTGGAAATTTAAACTTTTTTCTAAAATTTGCATCAGAAACATATTTATCTGTAACCTTATTTGTAATAGAGATTATTACTTCACTTATTTTATTAAAATTTTCTATATCATCCTCTGAAAAAAGCATTGGATGATATAGAAATGGAACGGGTTTTCCCTTGTACTTAGCATTTGAATTTGCAACCTTCTCCACTGTAAGCTCATAATCCTTAGAATACTCTTCTGGATTACTAAGTATTAAATCAATATATTCCCTGTTTATTTCAGATACATTCATTTTCTCACCCCTTTATAACGTTGTTTAATAAACACCAATTCAATGCTGCCTTCTTTCCTTCGGCTTCTCCTTCTTTAGTTATTGAATAAGGATTTTTCCCTTCATTGAGCATTGTCTCCAGCGGAAGGATATAATGAACTTCTTCAGAATCAAGACCTTCCTTAGCTAACTGAACTACAATTTTACCCATATCCAATAAACTCTTTCCCTTATACTTAGCTCTAAGCCCTAAATCCATCATTTCATGTTTCACCTTTACAACTTCTTCCTCATTTATATCTTCAATTAATTCATATGCTTTGTTTAAACTCTCCTGATTATAGATGATTCCCTTCCACATGGCTATTACTGCGAAGTTTAAAGGATATGGTACCGCATCCATCATACGTATCTCCATAAACCTCTTTGTTCTCACATCTGGGAAAAACATAGTCAAAAAGTGCTCTAATTCCTCAATTTTATAATTGTCGGGATCCAAGATATCCTTTACTTTTTTATCACCAGTTGATTTTGCAATCCCATCTTTTATTTCTAAAATTGGAGGATTATTCAATATATAATCTGCATATTTTTCATATCCAAAATCATCATCTAAAGCACCGGGAACTATACCCGACCTATCCTTATCTGTATTTTCCCAAATAAAAGCTCTTACCGCATGCTCATTCCTAATTTCACCTTCAAAATACCTAGCATTTTCAAATACTGCATACATCACAGGCGATAATGCACTAATTACACGATATTTTTTCCTATAATCTTCCTCATTTAAATAATCTACAGATACTTGTAATGCAGCTGTACCCTTCATCATATTATGTGCATGAGTTCCGGTTTGCTTAAAATAATTAAACATAAAATCGTATCTTTTTTTAGGTAATATCTTTATTTCATCTATTCTAGTAATAGGATGATATCCCGTAGCCATAAGCCCTTGTCCCTTTGACTCCAACAATGGTATCATTTCATTAAGAAAATCAAAATATTCTACTTCAATATCCTTTATATTGTATTGAGCTTCTAGACTTAACTCAAACTGACTTCCAGGCTCTAGTGTAATTGTTTTTTTACCTTTACTTGCCCCAAGAATAAATTCACCTTCATAATATCCGGTCCAACCATTTTTTTCAAGATCTTTAAGTGTTTCAGCTACACCATTTTCATCATAATATGTAATGGTTCTTAAGGTTTCTTTATCTATTATAAAATGTTCAAATTCTATGCCTAATCTTAAATTGTCATTTTTCTTTTCTCCACCTTTGATATAGTTAATTACCTCTTCTTTCTGTTTCAGATAATCCACAATAACATCTCCCTACGATATATTTCACGGCTTTTGATTATATACCCACTTAAGCTTTAGTAAAACTCACAGTAGTTTCTTTACAATATAATCTGTTCTACAACCCTTATTCCATCAACTGCAGCAGAAATAATTCCTCCTGCATATCCGGCACCTTCTCCTATAGGGTATATTCCCTTTATATTCGATTGCATTGATTCATCTCTTTGAATCCTGATTGGAGATGAACTTCTTGTTTCAACCCCAGTCATAACTGCATTTGGATCTGCAAACCCTTTTATCTTTGTATCGAATAGAACCAATGCTTTTTTAATTGTATCAATTACGTAATCTGGCAAACATAGCCTTAAATCTGTCATTGTAACCCCTGGTTTATAAGAGGGGTTTATTTCACCTATGTTTTCAGATGGAACATCATTTAAAAAGTCTCCAACCTTTTGAGCTGGTGCATTGTAATTACTTCCTCCAGCTTCAAATGCAAGTTTTTCCCATCTTCTTTGAAACTCTACACCTGCTAAAGGATGATTACTGCCATAATCCTCAGGACCCACCCCTACTAATAGTGCACTATTCGCATTCTCCTTATTTCTAGCATGTTCACTCATTCCATTTGTTACTACCATGTTCTCTTCCGATGAAGCCGCTACTACTACACCTCCGGGACACATACAAAATGTATATGCTGACCTTGAATTATCGAAATGGCCTGATAGCTTATAATCAGCGGCCCCAAGCTTTTTATGATTAGCGTATTGTCCATATTGCCTTTCGTTGATTAATGCTTGTGGGTGTTCAATTCTTACTCCTATGGAAAAGCCTTTCTGATTAATTTCAAGTCCTTTTTTATATAGCATATCAAATGTGTCACGAGCACTATGACCTAAAGCTAAAAGTACTTTATCACATCTTATGATTTCTTTATTATTGACCTCAAGTCCTACGACCCCATTTCCTTCAACAACAATATCAGTTACCTTGCTGGAGAATCTAACCTCTCCTCCTAGAGAAATTATTTTATTTCTGATATTTTTTACTACAGTTCGTAGTATATCAGTTCCTATATGGGGCTTGTTCAAATATAGTATTTCTTCTGGAGCTCCTGCAGCAACAAACTCCTCTAATACCTTTCTACATCTGGGATCCTTAATAAGGGTCGTCAGCTTACCATCAGAAAATGTTCCAGCTCCACCTTCTCCAAATTGTACATTAGATTCAGCATTTAGTTTCCCAGTATTCCAGAACTTTTCAACATCCCTTGCCCTGTCATCAACTGCCTTCCCCCTTTCTAAAATAATAGGTTTAAGGCCAATTTGAGCTAAAATCAAACCTGCAAACAAGCCTGCGGGACCAAATCCTACAACTACAGGTCTTATAAAATTTTGTGGAGCAAGATTTTTATATTCAAAATTTAATTCAGGAGTTTTGATAATTCCTTTTTTACTAAATTTCTTTAAAATAATCTCTTCATTTTTAACTTCGATATCGACTACATAAACAAAATGTATTTCATTTTTCTTCCTTGCATCAATGGATTTCTTAAATATCCTATAACTAAGTATAGCTTCTTCTGGAATATGCAGTTTCTTAGATATTTCCTTTCTCAACAATTTCTCATCCATATCTAAGGACAATTTAATTTCAGGTATTCTTAACATTATTTCACCTTACGTTTCCTTAATATTCAATATCTACAATAACATTACAATTCATATTTTTATATCTATTTACTATTTCTTTTTCAATTTCTTCTTTTATAATTTCATCGGTAGTATTTTTACTCATCTTGTTGCCATTTACAACTAGATGAAACTCTATTATTTTTTCATTATTGTTTTCAAGAATTTGAAAATCATGAATTGATTTTATAGCAGGATTCTCTTTAAGAATCTCCTTTACCTCTTTTCTCAACTGATATCTTTCCTTAGATTCCGGTCCCAATGGGTCCATATGAACAACAAGTGTAAGATTATATTGCTCTCCTATTTCCCTTTCCATACTATCAATAACATCATGTATTGTAATATTATCTATATAAGCAGGGAATTCTACATCAATAGTAGCCATAGTTCTCCCTACCCCATAAGTATGTACAACTAAGTCATGTGCTCCTGTTATATGCTCATAGTTTAAAACATCATCATATATGGATTTGATAAGTCCTTCATTTGGAGCCTCTCCTATAAGTGGACTTATTGTATCCTTCACTAGATTAAAACCATTATACATAATAAGTAATGAAACTAATATTCCCATAAATCCATCTATAGGTAGAGCTGTATATCTTCCTATGACTATTGACACTACAACTACAGATGTTGTCAAAACATCTCCTAGAGCATCGCTTGATGTTGCCTTCAACACAGAAGAATCTATTTTTTGCCCAAGATCCTTATAGAAGATACTTAGCCATATCTTAACACTTATTGATATTATCAATATTATAAATGAAAAAATTTCAAACTTTACCGCAAGAGGATTTACTATCCTTTTATATGAGGTTTGAATAAATTGAAATCCTACTAATATTACCATAAAAGCCACCATAAGTGCAGTAATATATTCTATCCTTCCATGACCATATGGATGTTCCTTATCAGCAGGCATATTTGAAAGTTTAAACCCAATTATTGAAATTATAGAGGATGCAGCATCTGATAAATTGTTGATACCGTCTGCTGTTACACTTATAGATGATATCAAAAAACCTATTGTAAGTTTAAGTACAGATAATAGTACATTTGCAATAAGCCCTACAAAACTTGCAAGATATCCTACCTTTACCCTTGTATTTTTATCATTTAAATTGTTATCCTTTGTTACTAATCCTAGCAAGTAATTTGTTAACAATCATTTTTCCTCCAATTTATAATATAAATAGTATAACCTTTATTATAGTATATCTTTAGATATTACCCTAATTTTATTAAAAACAACAAAAAAATGAAATGACTAAGCTACGCCGCGAAAAAGCAGAGTAAAATTTTACTCTGCTTTCTAAAACTTAAATTTATCTTTAATAACATACTTTTATTTAGTTTTATAGCTAATAAATCGCTACTGGTCCATGAGGACCATTGATAATTTCTATTTTTGTCTCAAAAATATCTGTCAACAGCTCTGAATCCATAACCTTTTCTACTGTTCCAAAAGCAGCAATTCGACCATCTTTCATAGCACAAATTCTATCAGAATATTTTGCTGCAAAATTTATATCATGCATAACGGTCAGGATTGTTCTTCCAAATTCATTAGCTGCATACCTTAAATGCTCCATCATTTGCACAGAACGTGCAACATCAAGATTATTCAAGGGCTCATCTAAAAGTACATATTCTGTCTCTTGACACAAAACCATAGCTACATATGCCCTTTGCCTTTGACCACCGGAAAGCTCATCTAAATATCTATTTTCTAAGTCAGTCAATCCTAAAAAATCAATATATTTAGAAATAATAGCCTCATCCTCTTTATTTAGTCTTCCTTTTGAATAAGGAAAACGTCCAAATCCAACTAATTGCCTAACAGTAAGTCGTGTTACAAAATGATTTTCTTGTCTTAAGATAGTCAAAATTTTTGCTAAATTATCTGATTTGGATTCAGAAACATTCAAACTTGCTACCTTAATTTGTCCTTCATCCATATTCAAAAGTCTCCCAATCATCAAAAGTGTTGTAGACTTTCCGGCACCATTTGGTCCGATTAAAGAAGTAAGTCCGGCTTTAGGTATTTTTATATTCAAAGGTCCTATTTTCACCTCATCAGTATATGCCTTTTTCACATTATCAATAATTATCATAAAGTCCCCTTCCTTAAAAGCACAGCTAAAAATGTTATTCCGCCAAATATTTCTATAATGATTGAAACCACACCCTGACCGCCAAATATATGATACATAAAAAAATATGCACCTGTTATTATTAAAAACCCTATAGCAAGAGCCATTGGAAAAATATATCTGTGATCATAAGTCGGTGCTGCTTGATAGCTCAAAGTTGCAACTAAAAACCCATAGAAAGTAAGCGGTCCAACCAAAGCCGTTGAAATTGACATCAAAACAGAAACCAATACAAGAGTATATATTACACTTGATTTGTGATTGACACCTAAAGAAGTACATACATCCTTTCCAAGTGACACTACATTCAAATTCTTAGAAAAAACAAGAAGAAATAATGCCGCAATTATTACAATTGGAATTGCAACAGGAAAATATTCAGGATCTGCATTGTTGACAGAACCAAACAATCTTGCCAATAAAACATCAAACTCAGAGGGTGCAAGCAATTTTCTCATAAAAGTTGATAAAGATTTCAGCCCAGTTCCAATAATAACTCCAACTAAAAGCATAAGTTGTAGATCACCATATTTCCCAGAAAGCAACCATCCATATAGTATTAAACACATCAAGACCATAGCAACAACTTGAAATAAAAATGATCCAACACCACTAAAATTTATAAATGTACTGGCACCAAAGAAAAACATTGTACTAGTATGAATCGTTGAATAAAGTGCTTCAAATCCTAAAAGCGAAGGCGTTATGACCTTATTATTCGTAGCCGATTGAAAAGCAACAGTTGATAAACTTTGACAAATTGCAGAGATAATCATTGTAACAAGAGCTACCAGCCTTCTTCTAACAACTGGGATAAAAGAGGGAGAACTTACCGGAACTGGATTATTATAAACCAAAAGTCCATAGGAAGCGAGAACACCTAAAGCAATCAATGTTATCAACAAAATCCAATACCGTTTTTCTTCTTTTTTGGAACGAAAAGCTCCGGCTGATCTATTTTCCAATTCCATCATCTCAGCCTCCTTTGTCTCAGTAGAATAACGATAAATACAACTGCTCCCAATGTTCCAAGTATCAAATAGACAGGTATTTCAAAAGGCTTTATAATTGTCCGCGAGATTATATCGCAAAAAGTTATAGTTCCCATTCCCAACACACATACCCAAGGCAAATTACTCCTAAGGTCATCGCCTCTATACATTGATACTATATTAGGTACAATTAAGCCTAAAAAAGGCAGATTTCCAATAACAACTGCAACAATTCCTACCGCAATTGAAATAAGACCAGTACCTAAAATAACTATTCTGTTATAATTTACTCCGAGACTTATGGCAACATCTTGTCCTAGACCGGCTAAAGTCAATCTATCAGCATAAATAAAAATAAAAAAAGTAACTATAACAATCAGCCATAAATATTCATATCTCCCAATTTGAACCGATGCAAAAGAACCTACAAACCAGGATTCAATATTTTGA